>ERZ808240.3054-NODE-3054-length-17052-cov-18.437960_pt1 | contig 17052 bp, 14 predicted proteins | sample MGYA00521084_ERZ808240 | MGnify/ENA primary metagenome ERZ808240 (study PRJEB31516, sample SAMN03275571) | gut metagenome | biome: mammalia-associated habitat; material: feces | host: Papio cynocephalus | place: Kenya | collected 2012-08-06 ... | reverse complement strand
AAATTGTATAACTTTACACTCGACAGTGTTGCACTGTCAAGTTGAATTAGGCTCTTATTAAATTATCACGCCCTCACTGAACCCGTAAATGGGCGAAAACAGTGACTATAAATATTCAATTAACTTAACACCCTACTTATTTATTAATATATTAGTTTGCTTTTGTGGTTTGCAGTCCGGCGGCGGGGAGGATGAATCCGACCTTGTCCTTGTCAGACCATAGCCACACCGTCCTGCTGTCAATCTTGAGTATTCCCAACTCGCTGAAACTGAATCCCGCGATGCCCATGTTCCCGGAGACGACACCCCTGACCTTTCCTGAGGACGAAGGCATCCCGTCGAGTTTGACCGTGACATCGCGCGTTCCCTCGTTGTCTATGATCCGCAAGATACCCTCGGAGGGGTTGCAGTAATATTGGTGCTTGTTCTTTAGAAAAGTCAGCACCGGTTTGCCGTCCTGATATATTCCCAAACCATCGGAGACGGAAAATTCCTCCCGAAATGTGTTGTCTTCCTTGCTCCCGTTGCAGGCGAAAAGGAGGAAGCATGAAATTAAAGCGGTGAATATTCTGAATGTAAGTTTCATATTCAATGAATATTACAGTATGACATTTATGTATCTGGCGAAATATTCGGTGGTGCCGTTAGGCTTTGTCATTACAGCCTGGACGTAATGTTCGCCTTTGCGCAGATTTACGTAGCCGTCGGATTTGGCTCCGTCTACTGTCCACTGGATGTCACTTATCTCACCGCAGTCAACCAGCATCATCAAGACCTTGTCCTCCGATGTCGGGTTTTTCTTTGATAATTGGATCCTCGGGAATCCTGATCCGGATTTCTCGGTTTTCAGAGTCAGGGAAGACCTGCTGTCCTTGTCACCGGTGATGGTGATCACATAGTCCCTCGCATCCTTAAGCAGAGGGATGTGCACCTCTGGCGATGTCAGCCCTGTGACTGATATTGTCTCGGTATCGTTGCCTTCCGGCTTCCACTCGACCGTCCAGACGGAGGAAAGGTCGTCTTTCCAGCTGAGAAGAATGTCGTGCTGGAAGGTGCTAGACTTGATGTCTGTTATGTCTCCGCCACGCTCAGTGACAGACAGTTTTACCGAACCGTCAGCCGCGTCAAGCCTTATCGACGGAATCTCCGCCATGGTCTTTTTTCCGTTGGCTGCCAGAAACTTGGACGAGTTGTCGCTGTGGATCGACGTCACATTGTTCCCTCCAGGGAAGAAACAGTGTGACGGGAGGTATTGCGGGGCGTAACCGTTTTTAGAGTTGGGATTTGAATAGAATATCTTGTAATGTTCGTTACCCCGGCTGGTGTTCACCTTGTTCTCGATCCAGCTGTTGTTCTCGTTCCTGACGTGGTAGATGACAAGTCCCCAGTCGGAGCCTTGCCCGTAGTAGTCGAGATATTCCTTTTTGTCCCATTCGTTCTTTCCGGCTCCACGGCATTCCAGCAGGAAGTAGTCCCCGGCAGCCTCTGTCTTGATAAGGTAGCCTTTGCCATCGGTGATGGCCGGGAGGGTATATTCCCCTGTGTCCTGCAGAATCTCTGGCTCCGCCCAGTCCATCATCCATCTTTCCAGAATGCTGAGCGCCGGCGGAGTGCGGCTGCCATTGTTGTAGGTTCCGTGTGCCATCAGAGAAAAGAATGCTGGTGTGTCCGCATCGTTGTTGTCCCCCGTGTCGGTGTCATAGAGGTCCGGCAGTCCGATGATGTGCCCGAACTCATGGCAAAACGATCCGATGGCCGCAAGGGTGTTGTTTCCTGCCACGCCAGGCTCCAGCTCGGAACTGCAGGCGTAGCCAGGGATCGTCACACCGTCCAGCGACAGGCCGTTTAACGTGCTGCGGTGCGGCCAGATTCCGTTCTGGTCACCGGTGCTTCCTGCTCCTCCGGAGTAGTACACGAATATGTCGTGAGCCATTCCGTTTTCGGCGAACTGGCTGAAATCCACATCCGAATCAGCCAGACGGGCGACTTCGGCGACCATCTCGTATGGTTTCTCCTTGTAGTATGCCCTGTCTTTTGAGAGCTTGTATGGTCCTGCCACGGTGAACTCTGGGTTGAATTTTTTGTTGGAATTGTCATAATAGTACTGCCGGACGCTTCCGGTAGCTCCTCCCTTTGTGTAGTTTTGGGAATTCAATAGATTATTGAATGCGGAGTTGCTTCCTTCCGTGAACGGAAGGTCTGGAAATTCCGCCAGAAGTACCAGTACCTTCTTTTCACCTGTCGGCCTCCACGAGGTGCCGCCCAGAAGAGGTGGAATGCATTCCGTGACCTCGCCTGAACGTGTCAGCGGGGAATATGCCCGCGTGGATTCAAGCAATCTTTTCTGAAGTGCGGTCAGAGCTGTCGGCTGAACACCTTTGTGCAATGATGAACCAAGAATCATCCGCTCTGATTCCGTAAGCCGGCTGACCGGCTTGGCCTTGACGGAGGTGGGAACAAGAAGTCCGTCACTTCCAAGTCTGGCGAAAGCCCAATCCCCGTCGGCGTCCACAGCCAGAGAATAGCCTTCCTCTGTCGTGACATAGTGGCGGAACTCATCTCCGTGGACGCGAATATTGATTTTTGACCCATCTCCATTAGTCACGGTGATGATGCCGGGACGGGCCGGACCGGCAAGGGCTGATGGCGCTGAAGCACAGGCTGACAAAATGGTTAGCAAACATAGAATGCGAGAGAGAGTTTCCCGAATCATTAGTCTCAAGTGTTAACTCCGTTAAATTTGACTGCAATTTCAGAAAATTCCACTAATTGTGCAATAGTTTGCGATGATTAATTATTCAATTAGTGAATATTTCGGCCGGACACCACAGAACTCCATTGTCATGGATATGCGGTGGAATTTTCACGCGTGAAGTCATACTGCATAGGCGTTGTCCACATTGTCTGTGTTTTAGCCTTTGATATTCAGTTGATTGTAATTTTTGATTGTCCGCTTGGATTTGATTGGTGAAGGAAATCTCATAGTAACTTTGCACCGTGAAAAAGTGAAAATGAAGATGACAAGATTTAGATTACTTGTGATTGCCATCGTGGCGATCCTTTGCGGAATCAATGCGGATGCGGCCAGACAGAACACTTCTGAGATCAGAGGTTCGGTGTGCGACAAGAACACCGGTGAGCCGCTTGGTTGGGTGACTGTCGCCCTAATGAAGGCTGACAGCACTTTGGTTTCTGGTACTACTTGTGATGATAAAGGAATATATTCCCTTCAGGCCGCCCCGGGCGAGTACATCCTTAAGGCTTCCCTTATCGGCTATTCAGATTTCAGCAAGACAGTGACTGTCGTTGCCGGTCTTAATGAAATTGAACCTTTGAATATGTCAGAGGACACTCAGATGCTTTCCGGCGCGACCGTAACCGAGCGTGTCAAACTTGTCGAGATGAAAATCGACAAACTGGTGATGAATGTCTCCCAAAGCGCGTTCGCTCAAGGCAGCAACGCTCTTGAGCTCATCAAGAAGGCACCGGGCGTGATGATCGACAAGGACGGCAAGGTGACTCTGAACGGCAAGGCTGTCCAGATTTGGATCGATGGCCGTCCGTCCTATCTTGACGGAAAGGGGCTTGAGGCCCTGCTCAGATCGACTTCCGGCTCGTCCATCGAGAAGTTTGAGCTGATGGAGCACCCTTCAGCTAAATATGACGCCGAGGGTCAGGGTGGAATCATCAACATCAAGACAAAGCGCAATCTCATGTCGGGCCTTAACGGAGAGATCAGCACTGATGACGGAGGAATGTACTTCGGAAGCACGGATCGTTTCCTCATGCGCGAGAGTCTCAACGGCAACATCAGCTACAGGACGGCTAAGACCAACACATTTGTGTCTGCGTATCAGGGGATTTATGACATGGACATAGATCTTGACATAGACAACAAGCTGACGCAGAACGGGATCCCGTTTGAAATCCGTGCCAAGTCGCTTCAACGAGACCGTTTCAGCAACTGGCAGGTGCGTTTCGGCAACGACTGGTTCATCGACAAGAAGAACACACTGGGATTTATCGTGAACTTGCCAGGCTCCCGGAATGTCCAGAAATCCGACAGAGACAACAATGTCACCACCCAGACCCTTGGGGACAAGGAGATTGAGAGGGCGGAGTCCACGACTTGGAACGAGGACAAGAGCCGTCAGACCAACGGAAACCTCAACTTTACCCACATCTTTGACGAGGCGACCAATTCTGAGTTGACATTGAATATGGACTATTACCACAACGCCAACACGACAGCGAACGACCAGAAGACATTTACCCGTTCACTGGCCGCATCGGAATGGGTACCTTCCACAAGGCTTGTGGACTCTGACAACAAGGTGAACATCTGGTCCGCTAAGGCCGACTATGAGGCTACCGTGTTCAATTTTGCCAGACTGGAGGCCGGGGCAAAGTGGGCGTTCTCCAAAACGGCCAACACGACATCCAGGACGGAGACCGGTCCGTCCGCCGTCAACACCGACACGAGGTTCAAATACCGTGAGAACATAGGTGCCGCCTACTTCTCTCTCGCAGCTCAGTTCGGCCCTAAATGGTCTGCCAAGGCAGGATTGAGGGGTGAATATACCAACTCTCTCGGTGATTGGATCACAGCCGGAGACCAAAGCAAGCGCAGCTACTTCGACTTGTTCCCGACCGCTTTCGTCGGATTCAATCCGTCCGCGGCGCTTCGCTTCTCGGTTTCTTACACCAGAAGGATCCAGCGTCCAAGCTACAACACCCTCAATCCGGTTGAGTATTTTGTTGATGCGCACACCTACACGGTCGGAGATCCGGACCTGCGTCCGTCATATTCAGACGAGGCTTCCTTCATGGCTGGTTTCGGCCAGCACTTCTCGGTGTCCACATCCTTCAGCCATTCAAGCGGATTGTTCTCCCAGCTTCCTACTCTCAAAGAGAATGGAGACCAGCTGCTGACATGGGCTAACTTCGGCAGACAGAACATGCTTGCCCTTACCGCCAACATGACGGAACTGCCTCTTGCCAAGTGGCTTGTCTGGACGCTCAACTGCACAGGACTTTATTCGGACGCCTACACCACCGGCCTGTCGGAGAACGAGACGTTCACGCTGTCCTGCTATTCATGTTTCACATTCAATCTCCCGAAGGACTGGAAGGTGCAACTGGACGGCTACTACCGCTCGCCGATGGCGTACGGCTACTTCAAACTCCACGACCTCTATTCTATGAATATAGGCATGAGGAAGACAATGCTTGATGGCCGCCTTACCCTTTCCGTCAATCTGGATGATGTCCTGCGAAGCCTGAACACGAATTTGGATTGCCTTGGATTCGGCTCGGACACTGTCCTTGGAAATGTGGATAGTTCTTTCATCGGTCAAAAGTATTATTCCCAAATGCTTCATATAGGCCTGAGCTGGAGGTTCGGAAAAGCGCAGCAGACACGTTCACGCAAAGTGGGCAACATTGATGAGGCATCACGAATAGGAACCGGCAGCGGACTGGGCGGAAAGTAGAATACTTGGAAGCTTCAAACAAACAAATCAAAACAGCTTCTTAACGGGATCCGCCATATTCTGAAATATTCCCGGATTTTTTCTAACTTTGCGTTCGGGCAAAAGCCGGTTGGACCAGCCGGCGCGCAACCAACCGCCTGTGATGATTATGTTGAGAAAGTATCCTGCGATTATATTCATTGTCTGTGCTTTGATGGCCTTTTCGTGCGGTCGCGGGGCAAGACTTCCTGAGGATTTAAGTCGGGCTGAGAGTCTTTTGGACTCCCGGCCTGACAGCGCTTTGACCATACTGGATTCGTCTTCATATTCAGAATCATCCAGCCGTTATCTTTATGCGTCATATTGCCTTTTAAGGACTTGCGCTGAGTATAATGCGTACAAACCTGGAATTGATGAGAATCTGATGAATGTCGGGGTCGATTATTTCCTGAAGTACGGTACTCATGACCGCAAGGCTTTGGCTTACTACCTTCGCGCTGTGGTCAGACAGGACAACAAGTCCGGGAGTGAGGCGGAGTGGGCCAGCGATCTGCTTCTTGCCACCAAGGAGATTAAAGGTTCGGATAACCACATGCTTGCGGCTTTGATCAATTTGCGTTACGCTGTCGTGCTTAACGACCGGAAGTGGTACGACGCCTCCTTGCCTTATATGGAGAAAGGGTTGGAGGAGGCGGAGAAGGCAGGCTCGCTTCCGTTGCAGGTGACTGCTCTGATCAATTTGTCGCACCGGTCGCTGTTCCTTGGGGATGAGAACAAGGACTATTCGGAAGCCATTGAATATGCTGTCCGTGCGGTCGGGTTATCCAAAGGTCAGGATAATGATTATGCCAGGGCATTGTACAATCTTGGCGCGTGCTACAGTCGTGACGGTCAGTTTGATAAGTCTCTAGAATGTGCTTCCAACGCTGTCCGCGCTCAAGAAAAGCTGTTTAGGGAAGGTAAACGTAAATCCAGAGTGCGATATGCCGTGCTTGCTGACGCTTTCCGTAAGATGAACATGCCGGATTCGGCTCTTTTCTATGCCGCCAAAGAGATGGAGGCCCCGGATCTGATAGCGAAGCTTTCCGGCTCTCAGCTCAGCTACATCGTGTATCGTGATCTGCTGGATGACAAAGAGAATGCTGTCAAGTATCTGACCATTCACAATGAGATCAAAAGCCAACTGGAAGCGTCTCAGCAAAACGATCAGATCATCGAGGATCGTGTCGAGGCTGAGAAAGCTGCCATCCGTTCGTCCAGAAGCCGGATCATCGGTACTTCGGTGGCTGTCGTGCTGTCGTTGTTCGTGGCCTTGTTCGTTATTGTCAAGGTGCTCAAGAGGAACATCAGGAATCGTGACGCTGCCATTGAGCGGAAGGACAACGAGATAGGGGAGAGCCGGACCTAGCTCAAGGAAAACGAGTCGGAGCGCAGCGAGCTTCGTTCCGTCCTGATGTTCAAGGACAAGCTGGTGATGTCGCTTCAGCAGAATCCGCGCTATCTGTCTGATGCTGAGTGGGGGCGGCTGGAGAAGATTCTGGACGATGTCTGCAACCGTTTTACGGAGAGGCTTCGGACCTCGTTCCCTGGTCTTACCGGTGCCGAGCTTCGAATCGCGGTTCTTCTACGTTTCGGCTTCACCGGCAAGCAGATGGCCTCGATGATGGGAATATCCCCGACCTCAGTCACAAAAGGCAAGCAGCGCCTCAAAGCCCGTGTCGCCTCCGCCCTTCCCGAAGGCTCCACCATCGACGAGTTCATCGCCACGTTCTAGTTTAGGAATCAATCGAAAGGACGAATGACGGAAGTCTGGTTTCAGATTTCTGATTTTTACGGAACTCCTTCACGGTCAAAAGCCCCTGAGATAGCCGAGACATGGCTCTGCCTGAAATAGTCCTTGCTCCAAGTGCAAGTTTTTCATTCGAAGACCAAACGCAAGTGGTTATAGGTTACATCGCGCTGAAAGCGTTTCGTAAGGACCTTTCTGAACGAAGATAACGGAATATTCATTACCATTTTAATAGTAATTTCATTATATTTGGAAAATGAAGACCACTGATAATGAGTACTTTTCACAACATAGATGAACTGGCCCGGTGTCTTGACAGAGAGAAGAGACTGCTGAATGAATTATTCGCCAAGCGTAACACCCTATCTTTCAGATACGATTATGCCTTGGAGTTAACTGACTACAAGGCTGAACGAATAAAATATCTGATTGAGAATGAGGTTATCCGTGAAAGCGGGGACTTTCTGGAGATGGAGGACATCTATATACAATTCTTCGAAGAGGTTCTTCAAATCAATGAGGAAATCAATATCTCAAGCGTACAGGACTACATCACTCACCTTAAGGAAAACATCGAATACTGGATGAGTTCCGGAAACGAGAAGGATAAGTATAAATATTCCAATGAAGTCAGAAGGGCGTTGAAGCGAATCGCTTTGGCGACAGAGAAGAACGTCATTGATGTTAAAAGGAATATTGACAGAACGTATAAGAGCGAACCTGACTACAAAATCAAAAAGAAGAAACTTGAGAATCTGGATGCCAAACGTAAAGGAATATCCTCATTGATTGACAGTGCCGAGCGGGTTATTGACGAAGAAAACACTTTCTTTACGGTTGCGATGGACAATCAGATGAGAAGCGTTGTCAATGATGTGCGGCTCCAGATGAAAGACTCCTATCATAACCTGATCGAGATTGAGCGACAAATCATCACTTACCTTAATCTGATCGAATACCAGAATATGCTTCTGGAGAAAGCCCGCCGCCTCAGATACCTTAAGGATCAACTCATTCTCGAAGACGCGACAAACATCCGGCAGATAGCATCCGAAATGAATCCTGTGACATTCGAGCCGGAAACAAGGACGTTGAATCGTAGACTCTCTCTGGAAGGAATGCAGAACGATGACAGCGTTCAGGAAGTTATATTGAAAGTTGTGAAAGAGAACGGGAACAGACATCCCTCTCAAGGAAGAATGGCTGGAGACATTCCGGAATCATACCTGAAAAATGAGCACAGGATCAATGATTCCTTTAATCTTAAAGGTATATTCAATGCCTTCACCGCCACTGGGCACAATCTGTTCAAGTTCGTTTGGAATTATGAATATCATACACCGGTTTCCAACAACACGAGAATAATGATATTCTGCCAGATCGCTTCCATATTCTCCGACAGTCTCAGTTTCACCAATGAATATGAAAGATCCGGGAACATTGAATATCCGGTCGTTAATGCAAGATAACAGTAATATGAGATATACCACAGAAATATTCGAGACCCTCTCAAAGGGCAGATTCATTTCAGCTAACAGTCTGGACAAGACCCAGCAACATTGGTTCGATGACATTGAGGATAATTTCCAGGAATACTATGACTTCTTCATCCAGATTGGATATTCTCTTGAAATGGGAAACGGATATTGTTTTTTCACCAGACCTATTTCCAAGGTGGATCTTGAGACCAAGATAAAGTCATTGATGAAATGGATTGACAACCTTTCATTTCTTAAGTCGTTCAATTCCCTGTTTGGTTCGGGGTTCACATTCACGAAAGCCGACATCCTCGTCCAGTTTTCGTGTAATGTGGAATTGAAAAACCTGATTTCCAAAATGTTTTCAGGAAAGAGCAGCAATGAGGACAAGATTGAAGCTCTTATCAACGACCTTATGCGCGAAGGGTTCATTGAAACCGAGAATGAGATTGAGGGGCGATACAAAGTGCTGAACTCGTTCGGTTATATTGAAGAAATAGTACAAAAGATTGACATAGCGGAGGAGACTGACAATGAGGAATCTAAGTAAAATCATATTCATAAATAGCGCTAACATCCCGTATTCCGAGACAAGGCTTGACGGCAACGTGCATTTCATAGGGACCCAGGGTGTAGGGAAAAGTACAATCCTGCGTGCTATATTATTCTTTTACAACGCCTCACCTATCCATCTGGGGATTCCGAAGGAGAAAAAGAATTTCGACGCTTTCTATTTTCCGTTTTCCAACTCGTACATAATCTATGAAGTGGAACGGGAAAACGGATCTTATAGCATAATAGTCTATAAATCAATGGGACGTACCTGCTACAGGTTCGTTGATGCCCCATACGATAGAGCTTGGTTCATCGGCCTTGGCAACAAAGTTTATGAAGACTGGACAGAAGTCAGGCATCGGATCAGCGAGTCAAGCGGCACCCAACCGTCAAGAAAAGTTGCTACCTTCGAACTTTTCCGCGACATTATCTATGGCAACAACAGACGGCCGGAGATGGTTGACTTCCGGAAATATGCTATTGTCGAAAGTCCCAAATATCAGAATATTCCACGAACCATCCAGAATGTGTTTCTTAACACCAAACTGGATGCCGATTTCATAAAGGACACAATCATCAAGTCAATGACGGACGATGACTTAAGCATTGACCTTGATTATTTCAGAAATCAGATCCGAGAGTTCGAAAATGAGTACAATGACATTTACCTTTGGCTCAAGAAGGAGGCTAATGGCACAAACAGAAAGACAATTCAGGCAGAAGATGTCCTGAGGAAATATAACGCTATCCTATATTCACGTAAGCATATCCGCGAACTTCGTGAAGAATTGAATTATGCGCTCCGGCAATGCCTTGAAAGCAAGCCTGAAACCGAAAGGCTCATTGGAGACACCTTATCGGAACTGGAACGAGCCGAGCGACTCATTTCCGAAGAGACCGGAAAATATAACAAAGAGTTGGACGCTTTGAAAAAGTCCATTAATATTCTTGGCGACAAGATCAATGAGAGCAGGAAAAGGAAACGGAAATACGATGATATGCGGATATCCGAAATCATCAGGCGTGTCAAGCAGGAAGAATCTTTGACCTCAGAGAAAGCCAACACTGAAGCCATTCTTAGGGAACTTACATCAGGGAGCAGGGATATTTCGCTGAAATATAAACGTATAGAGGATTCTCTTCGGTCCGCTGCAGCGGAAAATAGAAACATACTAAATGCGGAGTTGTCCGAGTTCAAATCAAACAAAGCCGAAGAAAAAGAGCGAATTATCTCCGAGGGCAGGAAAACAGAAGACAGAATAAGGTCACTGTCGGCTGAAGATATCAGAGCTTCTGAAGAGTCTGTCTCTGGAATAACTGATCAGCTGAATGCGGAACGGGTGCGCAGAGAGCGTATTGCCAGGACCAAGTATCACGAAAAGGAAATCAGTGAGAAAGAGTCTGAGATAAAGGTACTTGAGAAGATCGTCATAGAATCCGAAGCGGAGAAAAAATCTCTTCATAGGGAAAAGGAATCTATCGCTCGGGAAGAAGATATGTTGCTGAAAGAGTGCGAGATGAAATATCACACAACTCTCTCGGAACTTTCCGGCAAATCCACAGAAATAAAGAAAACTATTGATGAAATCAACAGCATACTTGATGGTTACAGAGGCTCATTGTGTGAATGGCTGTCCGAGAATGTTTCCGGTTGGGAGAGGAACATCGGGAAAGTGATAGATGACCAGAATGTACTCTACAACAGATCATTATCCCCTAAGAGAGTTGAATATTCCGGAAATATATTCGGAATAACATTGGAACTGTCTGGCATAGAAAAGGAGATTCTAACTCCTGAAATCCTTAAAGGTAGAAAGAACGAGGCAGAACAGAGGAAAGAGGACATTGACAAAGAGATTGACAAAGCGATAAATGAACGTGAGGCAGAGAAAAATGCCATTGTCAGCAAAGCAAACCGAAAAGCAAAGACTTTGGACGCAAGAATTCAAGAAATAGGTTTGTGTTGTTATGAGAGCAATGAAGCCATCAAGAAACTGAATGTTGAAATCAACAATCTGAGCAAGGCTGGGAAAGAAAAGAAGGAAAAAGATCTGAATGCCATCGAGCATAGAATAGAAGATTTTGGCAATAGACTTGAGCTTGCAAAGGCGGCACTTACTCAAAGTAGGGAAACCCTGAACAAGAAGATCATCATAGCCCAAAAGTCCACTGTCTCCAAAATCTCCGCCATCGAAGCGGGTTTTAAAGAGAAAGAGCATGACATCAACAGGAGGTTGCTCCAGTTGAACGAAAATCTTGACTATAAGCTGGCTCAGAACGACAAAGAGAGACTGCTAGAGTTGGAGAACGCTGGTGCGGATGTGGCATCCATGAAACGGTACGAAAGTGCTATCCGTGAGATTGACAATGAACTTTCTTTCATAAAGAACCATAGGTCTGACGTTTCTGACTATGAAAAAGACAAACGCGAGCTTTTTGACAACGAAGAAGGTTTTATCAGTGAGAAGAAAGAAGTCGAAGCTAAGGTAAAGAATCTTGACGAGAGATTCCGATTACGCAAAGATAGATTGGAAACGGAAAAGGATAGGCTCCTGAAAATAATCAATGACGAGAAAGAACGACTGAAAGCAATCAATGATAATGTTCATGAAGCAAACAACTTCCTCGAAGATTCCACGCTTAATCCTTATACTGAGCAGACAGACGAGGAAAAGCAAGCCAACAAGTCTTGCCGTGAGATAACAAATGACTTGAGATCCAGAATCATTTCAAGAGAAAATGATATGAAAGCGTTCAAAAGCGCTGTCACCGTGTTCAAAGATGGGTTCTCACCCCGAAACCTTTTCAACTTCAAGACAGGAATGGTTACAGATCAAGAGTATATGGACTTTGCGGCAGGTTTGGACTCATTCATATCCAATGATATGCTTCAAGAGTACCAAAAACGCATCAGTGAGCGTTACACAGACATAATTCGGCGTATCGCTAAAGAGACCTCCGACCTGACCCAAAACAGAAGTGAGATCAACAAGGTCATCAATGAGATCAACGAGGATTTCAGCAAAGACAATTTTGTCGGGGCAATCAAGAACATCTCCTTGAGACAATTGGCAAGCGAAAACCGCCTTGTCCAACTTTTATTGACAATAAAGGAGTTCAACGAGGAGAACCAATACAATATGGGTGAGATAGACCTGTTTTCTCAGGGAGACCGCACGGAAGTCAACACAAAAGCGGTGGATTATCTTATGCGCTTTATGAAAGCGCTGCAGAACGAGCCTTCGGCCAAGACCCTCGACCTCTCGGATTCTTTCAAGCTTGAATTCAGGATTGTAGAAAACGACAATGACACAGGATGGGTGGAGAAAATATCCAATGTCGGCTCCGATGGAACGGACATACTTGTAAAGGCGATGATCAACATTATGCTTATCAATGTGTTCAAGGAAAGGGCTTCCCGTAAGTTCGGAGATTTCAGAATCCATTGCATGATGGATGAGATCGGTAAATTGCATCCGAACAATGTCAAAGGAATACTGATGTTCGCGAACAAAAGGAACATTTTGTTGGTGAACAGTTCACCTACCACTTTCAACGCGGAAGACTACAAATACACATATCTGCTTGAAAAAGACAAGAATAACAGAACACATATAATTCCCCTTATTAGCCATTTGGACTGATTATTATGGCAGACAACAGGCTTACATCCTCACAGGCACAAAAACTCAGGGAGATCCTATCCGGAGAGGCATTGGCCTGGACAGCACTTCCGGAATGGATCACAAGGCCACTATTGGACGGAAATGTCATCTCCATCAGTGCGAACGGGAGCCGTAAGAAGATTCGTGTTCAGAATCCGGAGCTATGCGATAAATACATCAGGGATTTGTTCACCTGCGGTGTCCCCATCGACGAATGGATAAAATTGCGTTCAGATGATTTTACAAGACAGGACTTGGTCAATAAGACTGGTGACTCAAAAACATTAAAGGTTAACACTTTACGGGGTTTTATGGTCAATTGCGTCGAACCTGTGGACATCTCCATTGATAAACAGGTAATCACGCTTACCCCATACACCGGGATGTCTATTTTTATCTATCATCCAGAAACCTTCCGCATTCCGGAAGATGTAAATGTCGTTGGAATAGAAAACGTGGAGAATTTCAACAATCTATCCAAACTGACTTACTTATTCCCAAAGGGGAAGTACCTTTTCGTGTCCAGATACCCACAAAACTCCGCACTCTATGAATGGCTGGAACGAATACCTAACAAATATATTCATTTCGGAGATTTTGATCTGGCCGGCATTAATATTTACCAGACAGAGTTCTATTCCAGATTAGGAGACAGAGCCTCTATGCTTGTTCCGGAAGACATCGAATACAGAATAAAGCACGGAAACGAATCGTTATTCAACAAACAGTACAATAAGTTCAAATCTTTGAATATATTAGATCATCGTATCAAGCCGCTGTTTGATATGATAATGAGACATCGCCGCTGCTATGAGCAAGAAGGATATATTCTGGTCTAAACGTTCAATCAGACATATTCGGATTCCCGAGGTGACGGCATAGAAAGGGCGTGAAAAATTACTGGCCTCATTGTCCACTGTCTTTGTCGCTATGTTCTTGAAAATTAAATAATTGTTTTGTGTGCTTTGTCCGTGCGAAGCCCATTGCCACAAGCGTTTTCCGATGTACCTTTGCCGCTGTGATTCAGACAAGAATTAATAATTGACAATGTATGAAAAAGTTAGCGAAACTGTTTTTGGGGGTCTCCATCGCTGCCATAGGTGTGCTGTGGATTCTGAATGTCACCGGAGTGATAGGCTTTGACATATTCTTCAGGGGGTGGTGGACTCTTCTGATCATTCTTCCTTGTGTCTCCGGATTCATCGCCCGTCCTAATCTTGGCGCCTTTTGGGGCATTGCCTTGGGTGCCGTGCTGCTTCTTCAGGCTCAAGGTTACATTGACTGGTCGATGTTCTGGGAACTGTGCCTTGCCGTCATATTCATTATGTTCGGGATTGTTTTGGTTTTCTCCAAGGATGGAGGTCATTGGCACGGTAGCAACAAGTGTTCCCGTGGAGAGTGCGAGACTGTTTCCCGCGAGGGAAAGAACATCCTTAAGATTTCCACCGCCTTCGGAGAGCAGAACCGTCGGCTTGACGCGGAGGAGTTTGAGGGAGCCGACATCGATGCGGCATTTGGCTCCCTCCGTCTTGATTTGCGTGAAGCCATATTCACAGATGATGTTCAGGTCAATGTCAAAGCAAGCTTTGCCGGAGTGGGAATATACGTTCCGAAGGATGTCAATGTCGAGGTTCGCTCCAGTTCTTTCTTCGGAGGTGTGGACAACCGGACAAAGGAGCATCTTTGTCAGCAGGCCGGCTCGCACACCATATTCATCAACGCGGAGTGCTCTTTTGCCGGAGTGGAGGTCAGGTAATTGGCGAAGAGTCCTATCTTAATCCCTCGCAGGTGGCCTTGATGACCTCTGCCACTTCCTCCCGGTTGTCGATGTTGACCTGATACATCGCCTTGGCTCCCTCGTAAGGAATCGCCTCCGGCATCCCGAACCCCTCGTTGGTCTTGGTCTTCTTGACCAGAACCCGGTTGTCGTAGATTCCACCGAAATATTTCCCCTGCCAGTAAAGCAGAAACTCTCCCATCATCGGCTTGGTGAATATCCCCTCCAGCAGTCCCATCTGCTCCACCGCGAAATCCCTGTAGTCCTTGCTTGTCATATTGCTTTTGTCTTTATTCCACAGAAATTTTCCATGAGTCGATGGTGTGGGTTTGGGTGGAGATGTTTATGCCGACCTTGACGAGTTTTCTTTCGGTCGCTGAGCCCGTCGAAGCGTTACGGTCGGTCGCTTCGGTAGGTTCAGCGAACGATTGGGTGATTGATGTGACTTTTGGGGTTTCCAAGCCCTCAAATCTGTACGGGATAAGGTATCCTTTTTCGTCAATCTGTCTGAGAGCTTCCTCTGCGGAGCCGTCCACCTTGAACTCAAAGACATAGATTCTGTCCTTGGTCCGGCACACTGCGTCCGCCCGGCCGATGGCGGACTTGACCTCGGCTTGGGTGTAGTAACCAAGCAGGGAGAAGATCAGGTAGATGATCGTCTGGAAATGCTTCTCGGACTTGTTCTCCAGATCGTACGGGATTCCGGCAAGGAAAGATTGCATCCGCTCCAGGGTACCATCGATGTCGTTGTTTTTCAATGCCCTGTTGAACTGGAGCACGAAGGAGTCGCTCATTCCCTCCGAACCTCTGTAACTGTTCAGAAGTCCCTTGAGGAATCCTTCCCTGACCTCCCGGTTCGGGTAGCCCAAAGTGTAGGATTCGTCTTCTGCGCTGTACCCTTTGATTGTCAGGTATCCTGTCTGATAGAGTAGCGGCAGGATGCTGTCGGAAAACTCCGGAGAGACATCAAAGTCGCTTCTTGCGATTTCGTTCATTCTGTCCAGAAGATTTTCGGAAATAGGATTCTCCCTCATGCGCTCAATTAGGAAAGTTGGCGTGGCCGTGTCGAACCAATAGCTGCCGAACATTTTGTCAGACAATGAATTGAGTAGACTGAACGGGTTGTAGATGTCCTCGGATTTGGCGCAGAAATGGTAACCGTCGTAGTTGCTCTTCAGCTTCTCCAGGGCCGCGTCAAAAGTGATTTCCAACTCATCCGCCATTTGCTGCACAGGAATATTCATCTGTGATTGAAGTTCTTCCTGCGAAATTCCGCAGATCGCTGAATATTTCGGCATCATCGAGATGTTCTTCAAGTTGTTGAGCTCGCTGAATATGCTGAGCTGCGCGAACTTGGTGATTCCCGTGATGAACACGAACCTGAGATACGGATCCAGACTTTTGATCGGGCTGTAGAAGTTCCTCATTATTTGGCGCATAGGCGTGAGTCTCTCCTGATTGTTCACCACGTCCAGAAGCGGTGCGTCATATTCATCAATGATTATGACGGCTTTCTCGCCGGTCTGCTTCACCGCCCTGTGGACAAGCCCTTCGAAACGTTGGTTGACACCAATCTCACAATCTCCTTTGCCGTAGAGCTTTTCGTATTTCAACAATTTGATGTTCAGTTCGCTGAGCAATTCCTCCTCGTTGCAATGCTTCGCCGTGGACATGTCGAAGTGCAACACAGGATGCTTTGTCCATTCTTTCTTCAGTTTCCCGGCTTTCAGGCCGTTGAACAGATCCTTGTCTCCCTCGAAGTAACTATGGAACGTGGATGACAGCAACGATTTGCCGAACCGCCGCGGTCTGCTAAGAAATACATACGAATAGTTTGTTGCCAAGTCATACACAAACCCCGTCTTGTCGATGTAAAGATAACCACCCTCGATAATCTTATCGAACGTCTGCACCCCGATAGGGTATTTGATCCTTTTCTCCTCCATAGCCCTTTGTCAGTTAATGATTGGCGCTGAATCTTGATTTCGCAAGAGAAGTCTTCCGCGCTTCAATGTCAGCAAGACAAAGATAATGAATATTTTCCATTTCTCACTCATGGGAAATGTTATTGTCTTATGCCATGAACCGAGAAGTTGTTTTCAGAAGCTGTTTTGATTTGTTTGAAATGTTCTTTGAGGTGAAAAAATCTTCATTTTCTTCCCGCTTCTTCAGTCAGATAGCACCGCTATCCTCCTTGGAAGAAGCGGTCGAACCTGAAGTTTTTCACTCTCAAACCTTCAAACAAACAAATCAAAACAGCTTCTTAAATTAGACTCGTAAATGAATGTTTTGAGATGAAACGAATATTTTGTCTGTT
>ERZ808240.3052-NODE-3052-length-17058-cov-14.915838_pt1 | contig 17058 bp, 15 predicted proteins | sample MGYA00521084_ERZ808240 | MGnify/ENA primary metagenome ERZ808240 (study PRJEB31516, sample SAMN03275571) | gut metagenome | biome: mammalia-associated habitat; material: feces | host: Papio cynocephalus | place: Kenya | collected 2012-08-06 ... | reverse complement strand
CAAAAAAGAAAAAATCTAACTCACGAATTAATTCACAAGAGTGCGATTTTTAGTTCTTCAAAATAAATATAATCATTAATTAACTTTTTATCATTTATATATTCATAATTTAAAAAATTTTTCTCAGTAATAACTGTTTTCCCTAATTCATTTTCTAAATTATCACGAGTAATTTTAGCTATATTACCACCACGTTTTGCAATCTTTTTATTTTCCTTTAATCCATAAGGCTTATACTCATTAGCAAGTTCCCTAGTAGCAATTTCTCCTAAATCAGTTAAAACAACCTTTATATCAGTCATATTATCTCTTAAAAATTCTTTTCTAAGTCCCTTAAAATCTTTATATTCACTTGCTTTCATTCCAGACCATTCTTTATAAATTTCATTAGTAAGTATTCCATATTCCACTCCACTAAATATACCACATTCTTTCCATACATCAGTTAATTTATTTCTATTTAAAATTCCCTTTAATCTAGATTCTATCCATTCATCAGTATATCCCCTCTTACGATAATAATCAATAGATCTCTTAATAGCAATCTCAGGATCAAATACTTCGTCTATTCTATCACTACCCAAATTTGCTAACCAAACTTTAAAAGGTTCTGCTTTAGGACTAAGAACAGACTCAATTAATCTTAAAATACCTTTAGTATCTAATGTATCCGTCTTACGATATTTACCATCTTCTGCCAACATTTTCAACTGGTTAGTAACACTAACCAGTTCACTTCCTTCATTATTTAATTTATTTTTTAACCATTTCCAATAATTTCTTGATTTTTGATAATCATTATCAGTTAAAGCACTAATCACATCAATAACACTAAAATAATAATCTCCTTTCTCACTACTCCATGCACTTCTAATAGTATTACTCTCAAATAAATTTGAAATAGTTTTTAATTTACTTTCTACCATAAACCATTCACCTCATAAAAAAAATATCATATATAAAATTAATTGTCAACATTTTTTTGCAAACATTTGTTTGCTATAAAAAATAAGAAGACAAAAATCTTCTTACTTTACAACAATATTAACTATTTTATTAGGAACAACTATCTCTTTAACAATATCCTTACCAAATATATTTTTATAAACATTATCATTTTCCTTAGCAATTTTTAATACTTCTTCTCTATCCATATCCTTATCAACTACAATAGTACCTCTTAATTTACCATTAACTTGTACTCCAATTTCAATAGAAGACTCTAACAATTTACTAGAATCATATGTAGGCCAAGGACTACTAGAAAATTCATCACCTAAATTATTTATTTCATTTAATTCTTCAGTAATATGAGGAGCAATAGGATTTAATAAATGTAGTAATACCCTATAATCACTCTTAGTAATACTAGGAAGTTTATCCATATCATTTAACAATATCATCAAAGAAGATACAGCAGTATTGTAATTCATACTAAGAATATCATCTCCTACTTTTTTGATAGTTTTATTAATTAAACTCTCAATACTAGAAGTATAACCATCATTATTATTTAATCTATTTTGTAAATTCCAAATACGATTTAAAAATTTATTACAACCTTTTAATCCGCTTTCACTCCAAGAAGCATCCTTAGTATAATCGCCAATAAACATTTCATATACTCTAAGAGCATCAGCACCATAATCTCTCACCATATCATCTGGATTAATAACATTTCCCTTACTCTTACTCATTTTTTCACCATTAGAACCTAATATCATACCATGACTAACTCTAGTCCAAATCATCTCTTTATTAGGAACTAATCCAATATTATACAAGAATTGTACCCAAAATCTAGCATATAATAAATGTCTAGCAGTATGTTCCATACCACCATTATACCAATCAACTCTATTCCAATATTTCATAGCATCCATTGAAGCAAAACACTTATCATTATGTGGATCCATAAATCTTAAGAAATACCATGAAGAACCAGCCCAGTTAGGCATAGTATCAGTTTCCCTTCTAGCATATCCACCGCACTTAGGACAAGTAGTATCAACAAAAGAAGAAATTTTCGCAAGTGGACTTTCTCCGTCATCAGTAGGTTCATACTCTGCAACATCTGGGAGAAGTAATGGTAATTCCTCTTCTGGTATTGGTTGCCAGCCACACTTTTCACAATATACCATAGGAATTGGTTCACCCCAAAATCTCTGTCTAGAAAATATCCAATCCCTCATTTTGTAATTAACACATCTCTTAGCAACTTCCATATTCTCTAACTTATCGCAAATTGCTTCTTTAGCATCTTCTACTTTCATACCAGTAAATTCTTCTGAATTAATTAACTTACAATCCTTACCTAAATAATCTCCCTTTTCAAAAGCACAATCAGAAATGTCTCTACCATCTATAACCTGTATCATTTCCAAATTATGTTCTTTAGCATACTCATAATCCCTTTGATCATGAGCTGGAACTGCCATAACTGCTCCAGTGCCATAACTTCCAAGTACAAAATCTCCTAAAAATACAGGAACTTCTTTACCATTTACAGGATTTATAGCCTTAATACCTTTAACAATACATCCGCTCTTACCCTTAGATAGTTCAGTTCTCTCCATATTACTCTTTTTTGATGTTTTCTCTATATAATCCATTACCTCTTTTTTATTTTCTACTCTAGGCATAAGTTCCTTAATTAATTCACCATCAGGAGCAATAACAAAGAAAGTAACACCATAAACAGTTTCAATACAAGTAGTAAATATAGAAAATTCTCCACCACCTACTATTTGTACTTTCATTTCAACCCCCTCAGATTTACCTATCCAATTAATTTGGCCTAGTTTAACCTTAGGAGCAAAATTAGTATCATCTAAACCTTTAAGCAAATCCTCAGAATAATCACTCATTCTAAGCATCCATTGAGATTTTTCTTTCTGAACAACAACAGAACCACATCTCTCACATACTCCACCAGCAGCATCTTCATTAGATAAAACACTCTTACACTTAGGACACCAATTAACAGGAATAGTATCTTTATAAGCCATACCATGCTTATAAAATTGTAAAAACTGCCACTGAGTCCACTTATAATACTCAGGATCAGTAGTAGAAAACTCTCTATCCCAATCAAATGAAAATCCCAAAGATTTCATTTGACCTTTAAAAGTCTTAATATTAGCCCTAACAGCATCCTTAGGATGAATATGATTTTTTATCGCATATTGCTCTGCAGGAGCACCAAAAGCATCCCATCCCATAGGGTACAATACATTATATCCCTGCATTCTCTTAATTCTAGCAATAGCATCTTGCGCTGTATAACTTCTAACATGTCCTACATGTAATCCTGCTCCAGAAGGATAAGGAAATTCAACTAATACATAATAAGGTTCTTTATCACTATTATTAACAGCCTTAAACGTCCTTTCTTTATCCCAATGCTCTTGCCATTTCTTTTCTATTTTTCTGTAATTATACATCACTCTTACCTTCTTTCCAAATATAATATCTGCCTAACAATCCATAACAAATAACAATTAAAAGTAATAATAATACAATTCCAATTACTACCTGCAATATAAATCCTTTAACCAACCTTACTACAATAATATAAGTTGTAGAAATAATAAATGTATTAATAAGACTATAAGCCCATACAAATTTCTTGTAATTAATTTTCTTTATATTTAAATGATATACACCCTTAAGATAATATAACTCTTGAGGAACTTTATTTTTATTATATTTTTGTTTCTTTCTAACAAATAAAAAATAATTTAATACAAATATAAGAAAAAAAACTATCAAATACTCAAAAAATGGATTCATAGACATCTTCACCTTTCACATATAAATATTAGCACATATCTATAAAATTGACAATATTTTATTTCTCTTTTTATAAATTTTAAACAAAGAAATCAAAAATAGTATGAGTTTAATTTCATACTGTTTTAAACACCATCAATACAATTATCATAAATCCATTTTTTATATTTAATATTAAACATACACATAAATAAATATTAAATAATATATAAACTTTAAAATTTAATATTAATAAAAAGTAATTTTATCATCAACAATAATCATTGATTGATCGTTTGTTAATGTATAAATATTATACTTATCTTCACTTTTTTTTATTTTATAAAATAATTCCCTTTCTTTAGAATAATGGCAAAATAAAATACCATCAAATAACCCTAATCCATTATAATTAGTTACATTAGAAATATTATCATCAAAATAAAGAACATGTTCTATATTTTTAGAGACCAAATGTGCTCCAGCAGAACCGCCTATGTAAATTACACCATTTTTTATATAATTTATTATATATTTATCAAAACCAGTCTTTCTAATTCTATCAATTAACTGAAATGTATTTCCACCTCCAATATATAATAAATCAATATTTAAATTAATGCTTAAAAGTACATTATCATAATCAAGTATATATATATTGTCTTTATTAAAACCATCTTCTATTAATCTATCAAGATATTTTCCACTAATTAAATCTCTTTTTGTTGCTTTTCCAGGTGGAACAAATAATACCTTAAGTTTTTTTATATCACCATTTATGTTATCTAAAATTACTTTTTTTGAATTTTCATTTATAAAATCACATGAACTTAAAATCAATTTCATATACTATCTCAACCTCAATGACTTAACATTACTATTCAAGTAATTTTCATAGGCCTTCGCTAGCGCAATATTTGCAATCAATTCTGTATTATTATTTATATCATAATTTTCATAAACATACTCAAAATATCTATTTAATGCAATATTTTTAGGTTCAATAATTCCATCACAATAAGAGAATAAATGATTCAAGGCATAATTTCTATTCGGGCGTGGTTCTCTCGAATGTTCTCTATAAGCAATTATAATATCCTTATAAAATACTTCATTCAAAATTTGAGTTAAAAAAACAGCACTATTACCAGAAAAAACAATTTTTTTATTCAAATCATTATTTAAATGCTTCAAATTTCTTTCAAAGTATTGATTATTTTCAATATTTAAAATATATTTTCCAACTATTCCATTAGAATCTAATGAATAAATGCTATATCTCCAAGATTCTGTTTGAATTAAAGAATATACATCCAAAAAATTTTCTTTTAAATTCATAAAATTAAAAGTAACATTACTAAAAATAATTTCGGAATTACTTTTAATTTTATAAATAAACTCTGGATAAATAAAAGACATAGGAAGATTACTAATTAATGATATAAATAAATCCCTATTATTTACTAATTTTTCAGCATTCCTCTGTGTTATTACTGTATTAAACAACAATTTATCTATTATTTTTATTCTATTCGCCCATAATGCTTCTTCAGAACACGGAGGACACCAATTATATTTTTCAAAGTATTGATTATAAAAACCTACAGTTCCATGAGAATGAATTCTAGGATTTTTTTTAGGCAAATTATTACCATAATATATCAAAAGGTTATTATTACTATAAAATTGTTCATTACCTTCTAATGATGTAAAATATAAAGCAAGAGTCTTTTCTAAAGACTCGCCACTATTATTTAAAGAAACAATACTATCCATTTATATTCCTACCTTTCTTTTTAAATTTTTATCAAAATTAGCAATATTTTCTTTTTTTAAACTACTATAATAATTATAATCAATAGCCGTTTTTGCAAGATCACACTTATCATCAAATTCCTTTACCAATTTATTAAATTTATCAACTCTATTATAAATGTTAGGTACAGTATCAACGTTTCCATCAACATCTGAAACAATAAGAGGAATTTTTAATTGTTTGGCTTGAATTTGTGTTACACTATAACATTCTGTTCTAGATAATTGTATAAAAAAACTTGAATGAGACAAAATATTTAAAAAATCTGAATTATTAAACTTTTTACATAAAATTCCCTTATATGAGCCATCAAATCCTAAAATCATACAATTATTTAAATTATTAGTTTTTTTCATTAATTTATAGAATTTATCAATTCCCTTAATATTAATATATTTAGAATTGCTACTTGTACAAGTTGCAATTATTTTATTATAATACTCCGAATTATTTGGATTAAATGCTAAAATTCTATTATCAATTCTTGGTATTCCAACTTGAACAGAAACAGTCATAATTCCAATTTCACAATATTTATTTGAAACATTTAACGAAGGACAAAAGCACTTCAAGTTATATTTTTTTGTAACTTTTTTATATAATTTAAAAAAGTTTTTTTCTTTTTCAATTTATAATAATTTGGAGCAACATGAAAAAAAAGACTAACATTAACATTATTTTTTAATAAATATTCTAAGTTTGAAACAATATAATACATATGACCTGTTGTATGTATCACATAATAATCGAAGTGATTAAAAAAGATTGCATTTAAAGAATCAGTAAGGATAACCTCCTAATCATCATAATTTAACAATGGTAATATTTCATAATGTAACGTACCATATCCAGGATGCTCAATAATATTTACTATTTTTTTATGTAAAAGTTCTGTTCAACTTTATGACTGATAGGAATATTCTCCATATGCAACATTAACATCAATAGGTAACTCCATTTTAACTATTTGATTTACTTTGATATAATTATTATCTATAACAATAGTATTATAAGATTCAGTTTTAATTTTATTTAGATTGAATCTTTTATTCATTGTGTATATAAAAACAAACCAATCTAAATATTCTTGTAAGTGCCTAACTGATACACCTTTAAATTTTGATAACCATATTTCTAGTTGCGAATGAATTCCGTTTATTTTAGAAATATTAATTTTACCATCACTATGTTTTCCTGATGGAATTGCATTTAATTCTATTTGATGTTCTTTGCAAAATCTTCTATATGCTGTGGCACTATCAGTATTAAAACTATTTACTTCTTGTACTCTATCTCCTAAAACATTTTCTAACATTTCTGTTGTACATCTTCCTAATCCTGCTATTTCTAAGATAAGATTATCTTCTTCATCTATTGATGAAACTGTGCAAACTTTGTGATGACTTATTCCTCTATATGGAGATTTAGTAGATGTTCTATGTTTAGAATATTATCAAGTTCTTTCTCGTAATCACACTCACTAGGTAACTTTGGTCTCCAAGATGTAACAGTAATACCAACGCCACAATCTCTAAAATCACCAAGTGGTTCTATACTTTGTCCCTTGCAAATTTGATAATGTATTTTTTTTATATAATCTACTGTTAACTCCTCATCTACACTATTTAAAACAAATTCCCAAGCATCCTTTAAACCTTTTAATTTAAGCATATCATCAACTGATATTTTTCCATTATTAACATTATTAAGAAAATAAACAACATCAACCTCAGTAATTTTTATTCCTTCTAAATTAGCACTTTTATACAAATTATCTACTAATTTTCGCTTAGTAAAAAATATATTGTCCAATTTAACCATACTATAAATACTTTTAATTTTTTACCACCCTATTTTAAAATTAATAATATTACACAGTATCAATATATTCAAGCAAATTTAAAAACATATTAATAAATTTAGGTTCAAGTTTATACTTTTTTAACTTTCTAATAGCAATTCTTTTCTTTTTAATAGTCATATTACTAAACATAATATCATCTACTTTTTCTTTAATAATTGTCTCAATCTCCAAATCATCAATAATACCCTTTATATCATAATTAATTAATTTTACAGCTTCTACTTCTATGTTATTACCACTAACATTAACTATAACTGTAGCACTAGTAGCAACATTATTAATAACCACTACCAAATCAGATTTATCTAAATAAGATTGTACCGGATAAGAAACACCGTTAACAGATACATTAACATTACTATTACCAGTATTCTTAAATCTTATTCTATAATTTCTATTATTTGGAATACTATACTGAGTATCAACAGGCATCATTTTATATACATAATTATCTTTCTCATACTTAAACTCTAATTTAGTCAAATAATGAACCTCATTCTTATAATCATTACTAATACCATCATCCTCATATAAATTGTATACCCCATCACATCCTGGAAATATAACAAATTCCATATTAATAGGATTAGTCCAACTCATATCAAGTGACAACGGAATAATACTACCCTCTCTACAAAATACAGGATAATCCTCGTCTTTATAAAAACTCATATAATACTTATTTCCAGGATATTTTCTACCAGTAAGAAAATTATACCACGTTCCCTTAGGAATAAACATCTTCTGAACTACTCTATTCATAACAGTATTTTTAGTTTTAGTAATAGGAATAACCAACATCTCAGTTCCCAAAAAATACTGATTTCTATACCTAGGTTCATCATATATTTTAGGATAACTATAATATAATGGTTGTATTAAAGGACTACCACTCTTATGATATATATAAGATTCAGTATATAAATATGGTATTAATTGCATTCTTAAATTCATATATTTTTTTGTAATTTCTCTTAAACTCTCATTCCATCTCCAAGGTTCTCTCTTATAATACTTGCCACCTTCACTAGATAATAAAAATATAGGACTAAAAGTACCAAATTGTATATATCTTAAATACAATTCATCGTCCTCAATTCCACCATAATATCCTCCAATAGGATGAGCTATAAAACTTATTCCCATATTAGATGACGATGCATTATAAAAAGGCAAAATATTTAGAGTATTAAAATTAACCTTAGTTTTACCACTAAATATAATAGGATATCTATGCATACTAATTCCAGTATTTCTACACATAGTAATACCTCTTTGATTTAACATAGTCTCACTAGCAACATAATGATAATGATTAAGCAAAGCTAAATTATTTTTATCATTAGGATTATTATAATCCAAATTAAATAAACTAACACCACCGCCATATAAATTTCTAACATATTGATTAAAATATAAATTTATATTATCCATATTAAATGGTATTATACTCTTACCATTTACACCTTTAAAAGGATCAACTGTAACCCCAAATTTAATATTATTCTTTTTTAAAAAATCAGAAACTTCTACTCCATTAATAATTTCGTTATTAAAAGTATAAGAATTATCTTTTTGCCATTTATCACCTAATAAAAACACAGATAATCCAATACCATCATTATAAAAATTCTTAACCACATCATATACATCTTTAGTAGTATACTCTTCATTTTTATACCACCAGTTCCCCAAAGCATATCTAGGAATTAAAGGAGGATAGCCACATAAAGTATAGTAATCTTGTAAACATAATCCTAAATCTTTTTTATACATAAATACATATACATCTATAGTTTCTTGTTCTCTCTTTCCAAATTCCATAGAATTTTTTAAAACATAAGAATTACTATCATCTAATACTGCAAATCCATCAGTAGAATAAAGCCCTTTATCCAATTTTAATTTAGAAGAAAAATCATCTAGTGAATAACCAATAGTACCAAAATTTCTACTCTCAGGATGTCCATAATACCAAACCCTATCAGTATCCTTTAAAGTAATTCTCAAATTACTACCAGGAGTAAACTTAGAGGACTTAAAACTTTTTTCCTTAACATAATCTATAGTAAAATAACTAGTACTAATCTGAGTTAAAGTTTCACTATTAGATATAGTAAATGTTACCTTAGGAAAATTTCTAAATATAACATTTTGTGTAGCTCTATCCTCAAAAACACCACTAGGACTATACTCCAATCTAACTAATCTATCAGTCAAAATAGATATACGATAAGTTTTACCTAAAATAATATTATCTTTTCTAGCAATTAAATTTTTCTCATTTTTAACAAAATAATCTCCCATACCAGCCATACTATCACCCTTTATTTTCCATAAATAGTATATCATATATTTTTAATTTTGAAAATATTTCAAAAGAGAAAAATGGTATTTATCTAATCAAAATACCATAATTACTAATATTATTTCAATTCCATTTCAATACTACCCTTATTATCTTTATATTTTATAGTAGCATAACTTCCATTTATTAAAGTCATACTTGGTTTAGTATGTCCTATATCAGCATCCATTATATAAGGAATATCCCCCAAAGCCATCTCTATAGCGTCTTTATAACTAATAAATTCATTATTTTCTATTAATACTCTTCCAAATATAAAACATTTACAATTTTTAAACCAACCAGTATATTTCATATGAAATAATGTTCTATATAATTGTATTGAAGACATAGAATATATATCAAAATACCATATAAATCCATCATCATAATATTTCTTAATAAATTCATCTGTATAATCAAAATAACTACCAACAATATCGTTTAAAGCATCTATACACCCTCCTATTAATCTACCACTTATATTAATATCATTTTTATTACTAATCCATTTAACATTATGATTAAGATTATAACTGCCACTTACATCTCTATCACTACCAAAACTCTCATATTTAGAATAACTATTTTGTATTTTTATAATACCTTTAAGTAAGTCTATATTATATTTTAATGAAGGATATAATACATCCATATCAAAGCTACCTGCATTAGCTCCATATATAGTAGCAATATCACATTTACAAGTAATTAAATAAAGCAAACTACTAGGATCAGAATAGCCTTCTACCCATTTTTGTTTATTAATAATATTAGTAGTATCAATATAAGGTAACATATCAATAAGTATTTCGCCTCCACTAGCACTTAGAATCATATCAATATTATTATCACTTATCAACCTATTAAACTCCATTGCTCTATTATAACCACTATTACTAGCAACTCCACCTTTCATAACATTATTATCTTCTACTACCTTAAAATATTTTTCTATATTACTTCTAGATTTTATATAAGAATCTTTTTTATCTAATACTCCCATACTTACAGCGCTAACACCAATACAACTATCACTATTTAAAAATTTTGGATATATCATAACTACCTCCCACATATATTTTAAATTATATACTATTATCTAATTTAATACAATATCTTTATACAAAAACAGACTATATATAACCTATCCTAAATTAGTTTACAAATTATTCTCTATTGTTACATTTTAAAATTTTTTTAACTCAGTTTATAACTATTTATGTATTGTATACAAATAAAAAAAGACTAGGAATAAATCCTAGAATTTAATATTATTAATTATATCTTTAGAATAAGTACCATTATCAAATATACAAACACTACTACCATCTTTTAAAATAGCATCTATTCTCATATCACTAGTACCTATCATAAAATCAACATGAGTCTTAGAATCATTAACGCCATGTTTAAGCAATTCCTCATCACTCATATCAAGTCCTCCCTTAATACATTCAGGAAAACCCGCTCCCAAAGCAATATGACAAGAAGCATTTTCATCTATTAAAGTAGTTTTAAATATAGTATTCATACTTGATATTAAAGAATCATCACAAACTAATGCACACTCTCCTAAATAACAAGAATTACTATCATTAGTTACAATTCCCTCTAATATATCTTTTCCTCTTTTAGCACCTACTTCTATTGCCTTACCTTCATTAAATCTAACATAAAATTCATCTACTATTCCCCCATTATACATTAAAGGCTTACTAGAATAAACAATTCCCCCAGTTTTATTATATACTGGACTAGTAAATACTTCATAACTTGGAAGATTCGCCATAATACCATTATCAAGTGCTGATTCATATATATAATCATCAGGTAATGTAACCCATAAATCAGTTCCTAATGAATTAGTATAATGTAATTTATCTATATTAAGATTTGTTAAATAATTAGCAATTTTACTATTTTTATTAATAATTTCATTCCAAGCCTCTACCGCATTATCTTTATCTATCATACACATATGAAATATATCATTTTTTAATTTTTCATAAGAATTTGTATCATTAGGATATATACTAGATGCCCAACACTCTCCAGGATATGCTACTATAGCCCAAGGAATTTCACATTTATTTTGCATACTCCTATATATTGGCTTAGTATTCTGTCTTACTTTAGCACTTCTTGCTATCTTTTTAGCATCTATATCATCCATAAGTCCTGGATATTCAGTTTCAAACATTAAAAAGTTAGCTCCCTTTTTAGCATATTCATCCCACATATATTTATTAAAATAAGGATGATTATCAATCTCATCAATGCTAATAGATGATAATATTTCATGTTCTTTTTTAGGATCTAATACTTCTTCATAAATATCATTTATTCCCATATCATTAAGTCTACTCTTTAGTATTTCTATAAAAGGACTAATCTCACAGCAGTAAGATAAAAATATACTTTTTCTTTTACTATCAATACAAATATTACTAATTAAATCAACATATTTATAATCTCTATTATCCATATTATTCTCCACTTTCTATATAATCACAATCTATACATTTAATACCATCTTTACTACTAACTAGTAATCCCCCACACTTCTCACACAATCTACCTATAGGTTTATCCCAAGAAGCAACCTTACATTTAGGATAATTATTACAACCATAGAATATTTTACCTCTCTTAGTAGTCTTTTCTACAATCTTACCTCCACACTTAGGACAATCCATTATTTCTACTACTTCTTTCTTTTCTTCGTTATCCTTAATATACTTACATTCTGGATAATTAGAACACGCTACAAACTTACCATATCTACTCTGTTTAATAACTAAAGGGTTTCCACATTTAGGACACATTTCTCCTGTTAAAGTAGGAGCCTTCTTTTCCATTTCTTTAAATGCTACCTCAACTTTAGGTTCAAAATCATCATAGAATTTTTGTAATAATTCATACCATACCATATTTCCATCTGCTATTTTATCTAAGTCATCTTCCATTTCTTTAGTATATTCAACATTAATAATATCTTTAAAAAACTCTTGTAACTTGTCAGTAGTTTCAATACCCACTTCAGTAGGAACAAATTTTTTATCTTCTACTGTAACGTATGCCCTTTCTTTTATAGTATCAATAGTTTTAGCATAAGTAGAAGGTCTACCAATACCTAATTCTTCCATCTCTTTTATAAGTTTACTTTCAGTATATCTAGCTGGAGGTTTAGTTTCATGTTCTGATATTTCAATATCAGAAGTACTAATAATACTACCACTTACTAAACTAGGTAATACTTTATCTTTAGAATCTTCATAATCAGAATATACTTTCAAATACCCATCAAATACTAATACTTGACCAGTAGTCTTAAAACCATAATCATTATTATATAGCCATATTGTAGTAGCAAGAACAGTAGCATCTTTCATTAAACTAGCAAGCGCTCTATAATAAATCATTCTATATAATTTATATTCATCATTAGTTAAAAATTTCTTTACAGACTCTGGAGTTCTATTAATACTAGTAGGTCTTATAGCCTCATGTGCATCCTGTACATTTTCTGTTTTATTGCTTTTCTTAACATAACCAATATATTCATGTCCATAATTTTCTTCAATATAAGCATAGGTACTTTTAATAAATTGATCACTCATTCTAACAGAATCAGTACGCATATAAGTAATTAAACCTACAGTTTCATTTTCCAATGTTATTCCTTCATATAATTTTTGGGCTACAGACATAGTTTTCTTAGAAGTAAAATTAAGTTTATTAGAGGCCTCTTGTTGCATTGTTGAAGTAGTAAAAGGAAATTTACTCTTTTTATCTTTCTTCTTTTGTTCTACACTTCCAACTTTAAAGTCATTACTAAGTTTATTTAAAATATTTTCTGCTTCTTCATAAGTATTAATTTCTATTTTCTTATCAAGATAAGTTTGCAAATTAGCATCCATATCTTTAAAATGAGCATCTATTTCATAATACTTAGTAATATTAAAAGCATTTATTTCTCTTTCTCTATCAACAATCAATTTCAAAGCAACACTTTGAACTCTACCCGCACTCTTGCCTCCTGTTTTTGATTGCATCAATTTAGAAAGCCTAAATCCTATAATTCTATCAAGTATTCTTCTAGCCTCTTGTGATTTTACTAAATCATCATCAATTTCTCTAGCCTTAGAAAATGAATTTAATATAACATCTTTAGTAATTTCATTAAAAACTATTCTTTTATAATTATTATCTTTAATACCTAAGGTATCATATAAATGCCAACTTATAGCCTCTCCTTCACGATCGGGGTCGGTAGCAAGATAGACAAAATCACTATCTTTAACATCTTTCTTTAATTCATTAACTAATTTTTTCTTCCCTTTTATTATTTGATAATCTGGTTTAAAATGGTTTTCTATATCAACACCAAATCCAAATTTACCTGATGTAGATAAATCTCTAATATGTCCCAAAGAAGAAACTACTTTATAATCATTTCCTAAATATTTTTCAATAGTTTTACTCTTACTTGGTGACTCCACTATTACTAAATTTTTCAAACAGAATCACATTCCTTTCTCTGTAACATTATATACTAAACTATCCTACTTTTGTCAAGTATTTTTTTATAGTTTACAATTACATAGCTATATATAATCATCTGGCATACCTATAAATGATACAATTACTAAGTATTTATTCTTATAACATTCTTTTGAAGTATAAAAATATTCTTTTAAATCATATCTATTGCATTATAATGAAATAAATTTACAATGTAGTTAGAGAAGTAGAAGTATAAGGAGGTAAAATTAATGAAAAAATTTAAAATATTATTTATTACATTTATTGCATCTTGTATATTTTGTGCATTAGGAGCAAGTGCAGATTCATATAAAGCTTGGGTATCACTTGAATTAAAACCTTTAAAAGATATATATACTAGTGATTCATATTCAAAAACTGTATGGGGTAATCAATATGCAAAGAAGAACTATGCAACAGATAAATTATTAGGTGATGAAAGAGCTGTTGAAGTTAGATTACAAAACATAACATCAGGTTGGACTACATTACCAAAAGGGCAAATTACACAATTAAACACAGGAAGTACAAATTTAGGTCAAAGTACAGGCACTTATAAACTACAAATAAGACTTAAAAAATCAACACCTTCTGGGGCATTGTTTGGAGGAACTTGGTATCTTGATGATACTTTAATTTAAAATAATAAAAATTTCAACTTCTCAATTTTATATTTTATAATGACAATTACATAAATATATGCTAAAATTATAATAAATAAAACAAAATAAAAGGAGTAAAAATGAAAGAGTTTATAAAGAGAAATAAATTAACTATATTATCATTTATGTTGTTATTAATATGGGGAATATATTCTTTAATAAAATATGGTATTATACATGATTACGGTAAAGATCCACTACTCTTATTCTATGGAATAAATGCTGATAAATTACACCCATTAGAAAATACCGCGCCTTTATTTGTAATGATACCTGCAGTGTATGAATTTCATAATAATCTTTATACAGGATTTGTTAAAAACAAACTGACTAGAATAAGTTATAAGAAGTATATGACTAATATTTATTTTAAATCTATATTAAGAAGTATGTTGTTACCATTATTTGTAATAATATTATTTATAATATGTTGTATTGTACTAAAAAGTGTATCTTTTGGAAGCGGATATGAATATTATGGTTACTACACATCACCTGATCCAAAATATGCTCTTATGCCAATAAGATTTATATTAACATTTATAATAGTTATAATATTAGATAGTATAACTTATTTAAATTTAGGATTAATATGTTCTAGAAAAAAATTAAGTTATCAAATAACTATGGTATTATCATATTTATCATTTATATTTATTGATTTTATGGGAGAAGTAATTGTAGGTGGAATTATATTAGCAAGATGGTTAAATATACATTATACTCAAGACTATTTAAATATGTTTAATATATGGGTATATGATGGTATACATAATATTTTATTATTCTTACTATATCATATATTCTTATTAATATTAACTACTACTATAGTATATCTAATATATAGAAATAAAGAAGGTGTTTTAATTGAGTTTGAAAAATAGCATAAAATATTATCTAGCAATATTTAATCAGTGTATAAATAAACAAAAATTCATCTTAATATTAATATTTTCTATTGTTGCTGGTGGATTAGGTGCTATAAGTGGAATGGAAATAACATATTTTGAATCATTTTTAATATCTATAAATGATTCTTACTATATTATGTTTCTTTTACTGTTATTATTTATAAATACAAAAAATACTATAGATGTATTTAAAGAAAATTACTTCTATATAATAAGGTTAAATTCAAAGAAAGAATATATAAATAAATTAATTAAAACTACAATAATAAATAATTTAATAATAATACTTTTAAATTTTATAATATTAATTATATGGAGAAATCTGTTTGGTTTTAATGGTGCTACATATAGTATTAAAAATTATACATTCCATTATAGTATTTATTTAATATATTGTATTATAAAATTAATATTAATAACTAGTGCTGTTAGTTCATTAAATATATTACTTTTGTTAAAGATAAAATATAGATATGTATTAATTTTTAATTGTCTATTATGTATATTACCGACAGTAATATCTAACTATTATTATAATATTAATTCTATAATAAAAATCCCATTGTCCCCTACAAGTCAAATAATGAGTTTAGGTACTTATTATAATAGTTTTATATCAGAAATACTTTTCTTTATTATATATTTTGTTATCTTTTTAATAATAATAGATATACTTAAAAAGATTTGTTTAAAATATTTGGGGGATTTATAATTATGAAATATATTTTAAGAAATAGTGCCTATATAATATTTAAGAAAAATTTAAAATATATACTACTATATTATATAATAACTGCATTCTATTTATTTACTTACTTTTTGATAGATGGAAATATTAAGATGGAGACAATTATATATGTATTAGGTCTCAACCATGAGACAAATGAAACAATATTAGATACGATTATATTTATATTTAATATTGGTATTCATTTTCTAATTTTATTATTTATAATAAATAATAATGAGATGCAAAATAATATTTTAACAAGAATGAGTTATACAAAATATGTATTATCTAAAATATTATCATTAATAATAATACAATTTCTAATATATATGCCTTTCTTAATACTGATAAGTATTAATTTAAATATAATAAAATATATATTATATAGTTATATTTTATATTTATTATT
>ERZ808240.3051-NODE-3051-length-17063-cov-8.433032_pt1 | contig 17063 bp, 14 predicted proteins | sample MGYA00521084_ERZ808240 | MGnify/ENA primary metagenome ERZ808240 (study PRJEB31516, sample SAMN03275571) | gut metagenome | biome: mammalia-associated habitat; material: feces | host: Papio cynocephalus | place: Kenya | collected 2012-08-06 ... | reverse complement strand
AGGCGACGATCAACTCTCAAACGACCGTTCTGGTTGGGACACTCCTGAATGGGCAGACGACGAGGAATAAAGATTATAAGCAGAGAAAGCAAAGAGAGCATATCTACATACTATTTTTGTAGGAATGCTCTCTTTGCTTATAATAAACGACATATGAGAGGTGTGTGTTTTTGAGTAGAAACAGAACTTGAAGTGTCTATCGTAGGCTTATCATCTACCTATTATACGTAATGAGTTGGCGTATCACGCCCACGATACGCTCGTATCATGCCCACGATACGCTCGTATCATGCCCACGATACGCTCGTATCACGCCCATGATACGCGCGTATCACGGCCGTGATACGCCAACTCATTACGTATGCATAGCATGAAACACCCCATTCGTTGGGCAATTAGCATGCGATTGTGCTTGTATATAGTCCGCAAAAACCACCATTATCGCACCCTTTTGTGTATAGGGCGGATAATGTTGGATTGTTAATTTTAGTGTTATTTATTCGTGCTTTAACAATGTGTTAAGAGTAAATAGCAGGAAAGCATTTATCAACTTTTTTGTCCCTTAGTTGTTTTTATAAAGCAAAGAGCTATAAATGTGAGTAATCCGTTAAGTACAAGCAGTTCGTAGCCAAAGGTATATCCCCACCAGATTGGTGAAAAATGGTCGAGTAGGCCGCATATAATTGGCGAAGCTATGCAGATGTAGGGCACTGCTTTATCGTGTACGCCACCATGCATTATCAGTCCGAAAGCATACAGTCCAAGCAGTGGTCCATAGGTGTACGACGCCATAACGTAGATGCTGTTGAGCACATTGTCGTTGCCTATAATCTTGAATGTGGTGATACATAAAGCAAAAGCAATGGCTACAAAAATATGAATGTAGCGACGTGTGCGAAGCGACTGCAAGCTTTGCTCCTTACTCTCCTTGATGCCCAAAAGGTCGATGCAAATGGTGGTGGTGAGAGCTGTCATGGCCGAGTCGGCACTCGAAAAGGCTGCTGCTACAATGCCAATGGTAAAGGGAATAATCACCCAAGTACCTAATGTGCCAGAGCTAACTAACCATGGTAACAGTTCGTCGCCCTTGGCAGGAGGGGTAAGTCCCTGTTGGGTGCAAAGTGTATAGAGCAATATGCCCAAGCCTAAGAACAATGTATTGACTGGTAGAAATGCTAAACCATAGGTACACATGTCCTTTTGTGCCTCGCGCAGTGAGCGGCAAGTAAGGTTTTTTTGCATCATGTCTTGGTCTAACCCCGTCATGACGATAACGATGAACACACCGCTGAGAAATTGGCGCCAAAAGGCTTGCGGGCTACCATAGTCCCATTGCCAAACGTAGCACATGGAGCTATGCTTAATGGTATGGAATGTTTGTGCAACATTCAGATGGAGTTTGCTTGCTGCAATAATAGCAATGCCAATAGCAGCTATTAGCAGACAGAGGGTTTGCAGAACATCAGTCCGAACAACTGTTTGAATACCCGATTGCTGCGTATAAGCCCATATAAGCAAAAGCACAACTAGTGATGTAGTTATGAACGGAATAACTCCATCTCCACAAATAGGCGTCACCACAAACTGGCAAAGTACTACGCATACTAAATAAAGGCGTGCTGCTGCTCCAGTGAGCTTGCTAAGAACAAAGAACAGCGCTCCCACTTTGTGCGAGCGTTTACCAAATCTTGTACTGAGATAAGCATAGATGCTTGTAAGTTGCAGTTTGTAATAAAGAGGCAATAGCACTAATGCCACGATGAAGTAGCCAACAATAAAACCCATGCACATTTGCAGATAAGTCATGCCCGTAGATGCTGCCCAACCAGGAACAGAGATGAAGGTAACGCCCGAAATGCTTGCCCCAATCATGCCAAATGCAACCATCCACCATGGCGATTGTCGCCCAGCCCTGAAAAAAGCGTTATTGCCTTGTGCACCTTTACTACTTGACCTATGCGATATGTAGAGTAGTAGCAGAAAATAAGCAGCAAGAGTTGCTAACATAAAAAATGCCGAACTCATAATTATATTAGATAAAGTTTAAAGGAAAGAAAGCAACACTGAATATAACGCATGCAACAGCTATTACAAACCACAATAACCGGGTGATAATGAGTAGGATGATGGAATACTTAATCCAGCGGTGAGCAGAATCTGAAGCCAACTCTGCATTGTCGTATTGGTGTAAACGATAGAAGGTCTTTACTCTATCGGCTTTATAAATGGCCATTGCTCCAGCCAGCATGCCTAAAATGGAACATCCCAAAACAAAACTTACGATGGTCACAATGATAGCTCCCACCATGTGGGTGTCGGGACATCCTGCAGATGTTGAAGAGTTAAAGTGGTTTTGGGCAGAATTAAAATATCTTTTAAAATCATCGTAAGCATAAGAATTGGGTGGTTCGGGAGGTTCGTTTTGGCTGTTGAATATGTACTTTAACTCGGAAACATCTTGTGCGCGTTGCCAATCGGGCATGCCCGTGCACCATACGAGTGTAGTGGCTCTTACACCATTCTCTATCAATTTGTTGGGCGATACAGGGCCTTGTTGTTTGCCATTGGCATCGATATAAAAGTAGTTGTTCATTAATCCGTTTTTATGCGTTTTTATAATAAGTAGGTGTTCAAAATTATTTATATAAATGGATTTTTTATTTTTACATTTGAAGCACTTTCTGTGGCGCATCTTAAATGTTTGCTTTCAGTCACATAGCCCGCTATGCTCCTTCAAACAAACCTTTAAGCTACATCCCCATAAAGCACTTCAAATATAAAAATAATTATGAACACCTACTTAGAGTGTTGAATTTTAAACTTTGTCTAATGCTGTTCGATTAGGGGCTTTGCAGTTTTTAAATGCAGTGGGTGTGAGTCCTGTGTATTGCTTAAACTGGCGCGAAAGGTGTGCCACGCTCGAAAAGTTTGTTCGCCAAGCAATCTCCTTTATATTAAGTTCGCCGTACTGAATAAGTTCCTTGACATATTCAATGCGTTGTTGCAAATAAAACTTTTCAATACTTCGCCCTTCGGCCGATGCAAAGGTGCGACTAAGTGTGGCATAGTCGGTTCTGAATTGCTCGGCAAGCAGTTGTGTTATGCTCAGCGCAGCAGGTTTATCGGCACGCACGTAAGCAATGATGGTTTGTTTGATTTCCATAACAAGCTTTTCGGTAGGGTCGTCAATAACCTCAAAACCTATGTTGTGAAGCTCTGCACGCAAGTGCTGCATTTGTTGTGTGCTAAGTTCTTCTGCGATGACAACGCTACCCAACGACACACTTTGAGGTTCTATGGCCAGTTTAACCAACGTTTGCGTAACAGCCATGATGCAACGGGCGCACACCATATTTTTAATCTTTAGGTTTGTCATTGTTGTCAGCGTTTTTAAGTTGCGATATGAAGCTACTTATGTCGTTTTGTATTTGTTTGTATTGTGGACAATTGACGAAAGTTGTGTGCTTGCGCAGCATTTCTTCAATATTGCCCATAGCGTTTTGATAGGCCGATAGTTCGTTCTGCATTTGTACATTATGTTCGGCAAGCCGCCTTATTTCTCGCTCTCGCTCTCGCCTTAATAACTCGCAAACCTCGCTAAGTAGCGGCACAACAATGCCGTCGAATAGGTCGTGTCCACGCATATACAGATAGGTGTTTTGCGGTGTAACGCCTAACGAAAGTAGCTCATCGCGCAATGGTTTGTATGTTTTTTTGCCCTCGGGAAATTGCTTTTGCAGTCTGTTGATTTTAGCATTGACCAGATGCCTAAGATGCTCAAGCGTATGTTCGGGATGATAAAGATTGATGTCGTTAAGTTGAACAATATGGTAAAAGTCGAGCATGGAGAAATGCTTGTACATGCCATAGCGATAACACCATATATTCCAAACAAATAGAGGCCAAATGATTTCGGAGTATTGCTGCATGAATAGTTCAAAATCAAACAGATGGTGGTCGTTAAGCGTACACATCACACATACAGTTTGAAGAGCAGGTGCATAACACTGAAAGTTTTCGATGGCATAAACGTACGTGTGGAATACGTAAGGATTGCCACACACTTCCTCAGACGCAGGCGTAGTACCTTGCATCAAATAGTCGTAATCGGCATCAACACATGCTATCATGCATTGTCCCAAACGATTGCCTAAGTCGTTAGCAAGAGCAATTTTCTTACCCTTACATAGTGAGGTGCGCGAAGGCAGCATCACTTCAAAGAAGTAGTGTTCAGTTTCGAGAGGACGCAACAGATTACTCCAAAAAAACACATCGTCGTAGCTTTCAACGTATGCCACAATGCGTTGGCGAGCATGGCGTCCGTTAAGACGGTTCATCGCACTGATATACGATGAATTAAGATGGTCGTTCAGCCTTTTCATAGCTTATCCCTCCTAAGAGTAAGTAGTTAAATGTACCCTTTTACTTATGCGCTCAATTATTTCATGGTTATATCTCCCACCTCGGTTACAGCATCTTCCCATCCATCCATGATGAGGGCAGGCGAGTGGGTTGTAAGTATGATTTGAGCATTTGGATTTAGCTCGCGAACCAATGAAATAAGGTTCTTTTGCCATTCAAAGTGCAGGCTTGCTTCGGGTTCATCCATAAAAAGTACAAAGTGTTGCTGGTCCTCTGTGAGGGCGGTTAGTAGAATAAGCAAAATTTGCTTTTCACCACTCGAGAGCAGATATGGCGATAGTTTTTCGCCGTATTGCAAAAAGCATAGTTCGTTGCTTTGGCGGTCAATCTTCTTGCCTGTTTCAGCAAAGAGCTCGTCTACAATATCAAGAAATCTCGTTTTCAAGTTAGCAGCTTTTGTAGCTTTTTCGCGTGCTTCGGGGTCGCCGCTTGTAAGCAAGGCTATCATGCGGTTGCCCACATTAACTTGATAGTCAAGGTAGCGTCGTTGAATAAGGTAGAGTTGCCAATCAAGTTCGGTAACAATGCGTGCATCGTTGAGTGCACCTATAGGTTCAGACGATATAATTTTGCGGTCAAAGCTTCTTATCACATCGTAGTGTATGCCTGTAGCATCGCTTGGGTCAAACTCTATTTTAACACCCAATCTGCCAGAAGGCTTAATGTCGCCCGACGAAGGAATAGCGCGTAGATGCTGAATTAATCGGTTTAAGATGGTGCTTTTGCCAGCTCCGTTGTGTCCGCTAAGCACGTTTACATCAGAGTTTAGGTCCCATACAATATGTTTATGACCACTCCACAGGCTTGATATCTCAATGCGACGTATGTAGTTAGCAAATTTAATCATAATACATATAGGTTTTAAGTAAACTATTGGATAAATCCATACAACAAAGTTAAATACAAATAGTTTACTATGCAATATTCACTTCTCCTTTCGTCTATAAAATTGTATGGTTTATCGATTTTTAAACAAAAAGTAAGATAACGCATTAAACAATAAACGTACTTTTGTGTCAGAAAAATAGTGAGTGCATAAAAGCGTTGAAGATAAGTACGTTACTCGGCAATTGGGCAAATGCACTCCGCACGCAATAAGAAATAATAAATTAACTATATATGAAACGTATATTTTTGCTTTTCATCCTTTCGTTTGTGCTTGCCGCAGGTGCGATGGCACAAAAGTTTGTGGTGACAGGAAGTGCAATTGAAGCAAAGTCTAAAAAGCCAGTAGATTTTGCATCGGTTGTGTTGCTACGAGCTGATAGTACGGCAGTCGTAGCTGGTACAACAGACGAAGATGGTAAGTTTAAACTAACTGCTGGTGCAGCAGGAAAGTACATTGTTAAGCTATCTTTTGTAGGTTTTAACCCATTGACCAAAAGCATTGAGCTAACGGCAGAGAACGACTCTTTGTCGCTTGGCACGTTGCTGATGTCTTCGAGCGAAAAAGTGCTTGGAACAGCAACTGTTACAGCCACGGCATCGCGTATAGAACAGAAAGGCGACACAACAATGTTTAGTGCTGCTGCCTACCGCGTACCAGCAGGTTCAACACTCGAGGCGCTTGTAAAGCAGCTACCAGGCGTTGAAGTGAGCGATGACGGAACCATCAAATGGAATGGTAAAACCGTACAAGAGTTTTTAATTAATGGCAAAGACTTTTTTAAAGGCGATACAAAAACAGCCATGAAGAACTTGCCTACAGAATTGGTAAGCAAGATTAAGGCTTATGACAAGAAAAGCGACTATACCGAACAAACGGGCATTGACGATGGTGACGAAACTACCGTGTTGGATATATCAACTAAGCGCGAGCTTAACGAATCGTGGATAACAAACGTAGACCTTGCTTATGGTAATCACGACCGATATTCAACTCGTTTCTTTGGCACACGCTTTACAGACAGAACCCGTGTATCAGCCTTTGGCTCAATGAACAACACCAACGACCAAGGTTTTGGCGGACCACGTGGCTTTGGTGGAGGCGGTTCGGGCCTAACGGCAAAGAAAAATGTTGGTCTTGACTTCTCGTGGGAGAATGGCAAACAAAAGCGTGAGGCTGGTCGTTTAGAATTAGGTGGCTTTATGCTATATAGCCATACAAGCAATGATGCTGTAACAACAAGCAACTCCGAAACTTTCTTAAACACAGGCAGTAGCAGTTCGTTCAGTAACAGCCGAAGCATTAGCGGATCGCACAGCACTAACGTAATGACACGTTTGCGCTTAGAATGGAATCCCGACTCTATGACAAACGTGAACTTTCAACCTCGTTATAGCTATAGCGAGTCGAACAATACAGGCAATTCGCTCTCGGCAACATTTAATAGCAATCCATACGACATAGCCAACATGGTTAGCCCACTTGACAGCATTTTTGCAAGCAATGCTGCTGCAAGCAATCCTGAACTTTATGCTATGATGGTAAATACCAATAGCCGCTTGTCTATGGGCGATAGCAAGTCGCACGATGTGAGTGCAAACTTAAACCTTGTGCGTCGTTTGTCATCAAATGGTCGCAACGTTTCGTTGCGTGCTTCGGGTGGATATAGCAAAAGCGAAAGCCACAACTATAGCATATCTAAGATTGCATACAATACTTCGAGCGCCAGAAGTGGAAGCTTTTTAAATCAATATTCTACAATGCCAAGCAAGAGCTATAACGCAAGTGTACGCATTGGATATGTTGAACCGTTAGGCCATAATTGGTTTGCTGAGGCACGCTACCAATATAGCTACAAATACTCACAGGGCGATCGTTCACGTTATAATCTCGACTCTTTGTATTATAAAAAGAGTCTGTACTCAGACATAACAGACTTTGACGCAAGTTTTGGTAATGCTGATGCTTATCCAGCATTGGGCACGTTGCCAACAACCGACCAGGTGCTTAACTATGTTCGAGATTTGAACAATTCGCAGTATGCTACTTATAAATATTTTGATCACACAGCAACCATCGGTATTCGCTACAATACATCAACCATCAGATTTAATGCTGGTGTAGACTTCAATCCTGAACGTACAAAGTTGGCATACAATCGTCCTGGTCAGGACATCGATACACTTATTACTCGTAAAGTAACAAACATATCACCACAAGTGCGTTTGCGTTATAATTTCTCAAAGACCAATCGCCTTGAGATTTTTTATAGAGGTTCGTCTTCTCAACCTTCAATGACCGACCTCATTGCGGTGGTAGACGACTCTAACCCATTGAGTATCTCTATGGGTAATCCAGGTTTGAAACCCTCTTGGAATAATAGCCTACGCTTAAACTATAATGGTTATAACGTAACCTATCAGCGTGGCATTATGGTGGGAGCTGACGCAACCTTCACACGTAATTCTATCTCAAACCGTATGGTATATGACGAATCTACAGGTGTAAGCTACTTCCGCCCCGACAATATCAATGGCAATTGGAATGGTAGAGGTATGTTTATGTTCAATACGGCCCTTGGTGCGCAAAAGTTGTTTAATATTAACACTTTTACGAGCGTTAGCTACCAAAATGCAGTGGGATATGTAAGCAGTATGCCTAAGATTTCTACTTCAACACGCTCTGCAGACAAAACACTTTTGGCAATAGAAGAACCTGCAACAACTGCCACTAACCATTCGTATAGCTACTATAACGATATATTTAACAAGGCAACATCGCAAAAGAACACTACACGCACGCTTGGTGTAGACGAAAACCTCAACCTCTCATATCGTTCAACATGGTTTGATGTGGGCATATTGGGCAAATTGGGTTATCAACATGCACGTGCTACCATACAAGAAAATGCCAATATGGACACTTGGAACTTTGCTTATGGTGCAAATGCCAATGTTAATACCAACTTTGGTTTGAGCATTTCTACAGATATTCGCATGAGTTCTCGTCGTGGCTATTCAGACGCAACGATGAACACCAACGAACTCCTATGGAATGCGCAGATAGCTCAATCGTTCTTAAAGAATAAGGCTGCTACTATCAGTATTCAGTTCTATGATATATTGAAGAAGCAAAGTAATGTGAGCCGTATGTTGTCTGCAACACAACGTACAGACTCTTGGAATAACGCCATTAATTCATACTTTATGGTTCACTTTATTTACAAGCTGAACATCTTCCCTGGCGGTAGTAAGGGTGGCAACAAGGATGGTGAGCGTCAAGGTCCTCCCGATATGCGTGGTCCTGGTGGTATGCCAATGCGTCCTATGGGCATGCCTATGGGAGGTGGACATAGGATGTAATTAACTGCATACAAACAATCAAAACATAAAGTTCTATGATGCATTTGCTCTCTAAATGGCGAATTGCATCATAGAACTTTTTTTAAAGGACTTTAGTAAAGGCCAAACACCTTAACTTATATATGAGAAAAAATCGCATCGCAAGGCTTTAAAGCAAGGGCCTTGCGATGCGATTATTGTTTCAATTCTTTTCTTATGCAAGAATTTTATTTCTTTTCAGGAACACGTTCAAGAATAGTCTTGACAAAGGTCCAATACTTCTCAACGCTTGGAATGTAGCAGCGCTCGTTAGGAGTATGTGGCGAACGCAACGTAGGACCGAAGCTTACCAAGTCCATATGAGGACGAAGAGCACCGATAACACCGCATTCAAGACCTGCATGTACCACTTGAACAAGGCTATCTTCGTTGAACAATTCGCGGTAAATGCCTTTCATGAGTTCCACAATCTCACTATGTGGGTTAGGTTGCCAAGCAGGATATTCACCACTAAGTTCCACTTTCATGCCTGCCATAGCAAAGGCACTTTCAAGAGTTTCGGCGCAACATTCGCGCATGCTGTCGCGTGAAGAGCGGATGAGAATTAAGAACTCGGCCTTGCCTTCAGCAATATTTACAATAGCAAGGTTAGACGATGTTTCAACAATGTTAGGCACCTCGGGTATCATGCGGAATACGCCATTGTGCACAGCGCAAAGTGCATCAACAAGGTTATCTTGAATTTCGGCAGGAACAATATGTTTGGGCAGTTCAGCGTCTTCAACATCAAGTTCGAGCGTCTTCTCAATAGGTTCGTATTCATCCTTAAATGTTTGACGCCATTCAGCAACAACCTCTTTAAAGGCTTCCACATTTTCTTTAGGCAAAGTAAGGATAACCTCAGCCGATGAAGGGATGGCATTGCGCATATTGCCACCATGCCACTCTGAAAGGCATGCCTCAAAGTTAGCGATAGCATCTTGTACCAAACGTGCCATAGCCTTGTTAGCATTGCAACGTCCTTCGTTGATTTCAAGGCCAGAGTGACCGCCAAAGAGTTTATGAAGTGTTACCTTAACTGCTGCATCGTTAGCATCGGTGTCTTGTGGCTTATATTCGAGCGAGGCAGACATATTTACGCCACCAGCAGAGCCAATGATCATTTCGCCTTCTGTTTCGTCGTCAAGATTGAGTAGAATGTCACCTTCAAGCGTTTCGCCTTTCATGTGGTTTACACCATACATTGTAGTTTCTTCGTCTGCGGTGATAAAGCCTTCAATCGGACCATGCTTCAACGTGTTGTCTTCCATCACAGCCATGATAGTAGCTACAGCCATACCATCGTCCGATCCCAGTGTTGTACCCTTAGCCTTTACCCAATCACCATCGATGTAAGTTTCAATAGGGTCGGTTTCAAAGTTATGTGTAGATCCTTTAACAGCTTGAGGCACCATGTCCATGTGGCCTTGCAAGGTTACATACTTGCGGTTTTCCATTCCTGCAGAAGCGGGTTTACGCATAATGATGTTACCAGCTTCGTCTTTAAATGCCTCAATCCCTTTGCTTTTAGCCCAGTCGAGCAAGAACTTCTGAACTTTTTCGAGGTGTCCTGAAGGACGTGGAACTTGTGTAAGCAAATCAAAGTTTTTCCAAATAGCTTGAGGCTGTAAATTTGCAATTTCGCTCATATCTGTATGATTTTTAGCTATGCTTACATATAGTTTAAAAGTAGAACATAGCGTTGTTTTGAATATACTTGTTTAAGCCTATTTTGTAGGCTCATCAATATGTTGTTTAATAGGCTTTCGGGCATTGATGCGTGCCCATCCAAAAGCGCCAAGAACCACTACTAAGGCGGTCTGAATAGTATGCACTGCCAAGGCAAACATGATGGCATTAGGCTCTGTCACGCCATAGAGCACCAACATTGTTTTTACTGCAAAATGCCACGGACCAGCTCCATTTGGGGTAGGTACTAATACGGCAAATGTGCCCACGCAAAAGATTAAGAAAGCTGCAGACAAGTTGATGGTTGATGTAAAGTCAAAGCAGAAAAAGGCTATGTAGAAGTGTAAGAAGTATCCAACCCATATTAGCAGACTATACAGAAGATAGAGAGGTAGGTTTTTTACCTTTCGTAGTGATAAAATGCCCTCCCACACATTGTTGAGCATATCTTTACCTTTCTGAAAGATAGAAAGTTTTTTTATCATTACAACCAAGGTTGCTAAGGCTGCAAGTATACATATAATAGTAACAAGGTAGCCTGTGCCTGTAAATCTATGTACAATGCTTTCAAAGTTTGTTCCTGTTTCTTTAAGAAATGCTAAGAACACGGGTAACTGCGATAGGAAAGCAATGCCTGTAAAGAGTATCATCAATATAGAGTCTACTAATCTTTCGGTAACAACCGTACCCAATGATTTAGTGAAAGATACATCATCGCTCTTCTTAAGCGTTCCACAACGTGTTATTTCGCCTATGCGTGGAACTACCAAACTTGCAGCATACGACATAAATATAGCATCGGTGCATGATGTGCGCCGTGCATGCTCGCCCAGTGGTTCAAGTGCCATTTTCCATCGCCAAGCTCTTGCCATTTGGGGCAATATGCCAAAGGCAAGTGATAGTAACATCCACCACCAGTTCATTTGATTAAGCACGGCATTCATAAAACTATGACAATTTGTGCCTCTGTACATCCACCATAAAATGCCTAAACCGAGCACAAAAGGCAGACTTATTTGCAATATGACCTTTATTAGTTGTTTCAACTTTCGATATTTCTATGTTGCTTAAAATAAAAATGCTTACCTTTGCAGCAAAATGCTTGCATTGAAAGAGCTAAAGTCTTTGTAATGAAAGCAAAAGCAAAAGTAGAAAAAATAACTCAGATGAAGTCTGTACGCCCTAAAAAATTTCTTGGTCAGCATTTCTTGACCCACTTGCCCACTGCACAAGCCATTGCAGACACTGTAGACGCATGTGCCGACATACCTATTCTTGAAGTGGGACCAGGTATGGGAGTGATGACACAATTCTTACTAAAGAAAAACCGTGAGTTCAAGGTCGTAGAGATAGACTTTGAAAGTGTGGCATACCTTAAAGAGCACTATCCCGAATTAAGAGAAAATATCATTGAAGATGATTTTCTTAAAATGTCGCTTGATAAAGTGTTTGATGGACGTCCTTTTGTCTTAACTGGCAACTATCCCTACAACATAAGTAGTCAGATATTCTTTAAGATGCTTGAATATAGGCATCTCATACCTTGTTGTACTGGTATGATACAAAAGGAGGTGGCAGAGCGTTTGGCAGCTAAGCCATGTTGTAAGGCCTATGGTATATTGAGCGTGTTGGTTCAATTATACTATCATGTAGACTATTTATTCACTGTTGAGCCAGGAGTGTTTAATCCTCCTCCTAAGGTACGTAGTGCCGTTATTCGCATGACTCGTAATGAGGTAACCAATATAGGTTGCGATGAGGCTCTTTTGCGCCGTGTGGTAAAAACAACGTTCAATCAACGCCGCAAGATGATGCGTGGCTCTATCAAGCCATTGCTTCACGAGCTCGATCAGAAGTGTGGTACTACTCCTCCCGACCATACTGCGTTTTTGGCGCAGCCTTTGTTTACACGACGGCCAGAACAATTGTCGGTCAATGAGTTTATAGACCTTACCAACATGGTGAAAAAACATTACGAATTGTAATTATCAAGAACAATATTGAGCAATAAAACTCGTTAATTTTATATTAAACAATAAAGATAGAACATTATATAAGAAAGTATATGAAAACATATCTAGTGACAGGAGCGGCAGGCTTCATTGGTGCTAATTACTTGAAGTATATCCTTGCTAAATACGACGACATTCGCGTTGTAGTGCTTGATTTGCTTACCTATGCGGGCTACCTTGGCACAATAGCCAACGATATAGATAATGAGCGCTGCTACTTTGTAAAGGGCGACATTTGCGATCGTGGTTTACTTGATAGTTTGTTTGCAGAATATCGCTTTGATGTTGTTGTAAACTTTGCAGCCGAGAGCCATGTTGACCGCAGTATAGAAAATCCACAATTGTTTTTGCAAACCAATATACTTGGCACTCAAAACTTGCTCGATGCTGCACGTACGGCTTGGGTAAACGGACGCGATGAGCAAGGCTATCCCACATGGCGTCAAGGAGTACGTTTTCATCAAGTATCTACCGACGAGGTGTATGGTTCTTTAGGAGCAGAGGGCTTCTTTACAGAACAAACCCCACTCAATCCTCATAGCCCTTATAGTGCATCTAAAACATCGGCCGACCATATCGTATGCGCTTATCGCGACACTTACCACATGCCAGTGAGCATTACGCGTTGCTCTAACAACTATGGTCCCTACCAGTTCCCCGAGAAACTTATACCATTAGTTATTAACAACATACTTCAGGGCAAAAATCTCCCTGTTTATGGCAAGGGCGAGAATATCCGCGACTGGCTCTATGTAGAGGACCATTGCAAGGCCATCGATATGGTTATCAACCAAGCAAAAGATGGTAGCATCTATAATGTTGGCGGGCATAATGAGCGTCAGAACATACAGATTGTAAAGATTATTATCCGCACAATCCACGACATTATGGAAAAAGAACCACAGTTTCGCACCTTGTTAAAGAAACAAACGCTCAACAACAAAGGCGAAATAAGCATAGATTGGATCAACGACGACCTTATTACCTTTGTTAAAGATCGTCTTGGCCACGACCAACGTTACGGCATTGACCCCTCAAAGATAAAGGCAGATTTAGGCTGGTATCCTGAAACAACTTTTGAGGTTGGCATTGTTAAGACCATTCGTTGGAACCTTGAACATCACGATTGGGTTGAGGCTGTTAGTGGCGATGATTATCAGCAATATTACGAGAAAATGTACGCTCCTAAGCGCTAAGTATTATTAAATCTTTGATTTTTACATTCAAAACGCATAAAACGTTTGTTTTGTATTTAAAAAAGATGTAATTTTGCATCGCTTTTCCACTCAGCCGCTGTCGGGATGCAGAGTTCCCCGTTAAGCTGAGTTGGGACGGACAACAATCATTTAATTACCCATCAAAGAAATGGCAGATTTAATTAAAATTGCTGAAGAAGCTTTTGCTACTGGCAAGCAGTTCCCTAAGTTCAAAGCAGGTGACACTATCACAGTGGCATACAAAATCGTCGAAGGTAACAAAGAGCGTATCCAGTTATACCGCGGTGTTGTTATCAAAATCAATGGTCACCAAGACAAAAAGCGCTTCACAGTGCGCAAGATGTCTGGTACTGTAGGTGTAGAGCGTATTTTCCCTATCGAATCACCTAACATCGAGAGCATCGAGGTTAATAAGATTGGTAAGGTACGTCGTGCTAAACTTTACTACTTGCGTGCACTCACTGGTAAGAAAGCACGTATTAAGGAAAAGCGTACAGCTATTGCTCAAAACGACTAAGCTTTACACAACACTTTTCTATGGCATCTTTCTGAAAGATTCCACTATAAAAAGAGATTTCCTATTACGGTGGGAAATCTCTTTTTAAGTAAATATAAGTCTCACTTGTTTTTTGCACACATGCTTGTAGTTGCAAAGCTTTTGTACAAAGCAAGTACACATTATAAACACAAGTAATGTTGCAGGATAAATCAAATACAAAGAGAGCATGAACGGTTATCCAGAAAACAAAGGGCACAAAGGTATAGTTTATCCTTCGCCCATATTTGGCCCCATACATAGTCGCAGGTTAGGCATATCGTTAGGCATCAATCTAATGCCAGCCGATGGTAAAGTGTGCACATTCGATTGCGTATATTGCGAGTGTGGTTTCAATAAAGACCATCGCCCACAACAGCCGCGTCCAACACGTCAAGAGGTAAGCCAAGCATTAGAGCAACAATTGCAAAAGATGCAAGCAGAGGGCATCATTCCCGACGTATTCACCTTTGCAGGCAATGGCGAACCTACCGCTCACCCCGAATTTGCCGATATCATTGATGACACCATTCGTTTGCGCAATCAATATTTTCCCAATGCCAAGGTTAGTGTGTTGAGCAATAGTACCATGAGTTTGCGCCCCGAAGTGCATGATGCACTCATGAAAATAGACAACAACATCTTAAAACTCGACACAGTAGATGCCAACTATATAGCGCATGTTGATCGTCCAACGGGTAGTTACGATGTTAATAAAATCATTGATTCCCTCATATCTTTCAAAGGTCATGTCATTGTTCAGTCTATGTTTATGAAGGGATTTAGCGAAGGCATAAGTGTTGATAACACGGGCGATGCTTACGTACAGCCGTGGCTTGAAGCCGTAAAGCGTATACGTCCGCAACAGGTTATGGTCTATACCATAGACCGCGAAACTCCCGACCCCGACCTTCGCAAGGCCACTCATCAAGAACTCGACCGCATTGCGCAACTTGTAAGGGAAGCAGGTATTGATGTAGAGGTGGCTTATTAAAAAATAGAAAGAGTCTGTACAAAAACATAACCCCAATGGCAAAATATGTTGTAGCCTTATCGGGCGGAGCCGACTCTGTGTGTCTATTGCTCAAGTTGCTCGAACGTAGCGAGGTGGCAGTAGCCGCACATTGCAACTTTCATTTACGAGGCGAAGAGAGCAATCGCGACGAAGAGTTTGTACGCACGCTATGTCGTGAACGTGGAGTGGAACTCTTAGTGAAGCATTTTGATACGCGCCAAGTATCAGCTCAAAGTGGCGAGAGCATTGAAATGGTGGCACGCCGGTTGCGCTATGAATGGTTCGCGCAGGTTGCAGCGCAATATGCATGTAGTGGCGTTGCTGTGGGGCATCATCAAGAAGATAATGCCGAAACCTTGTTACTCAACATTGCGCGTGGTGCTGGACTAAATGGGCTTATAGGTATGCAGCGTTATGGCAATAATGGTGGAGAACTATGCATATATCGCCCATTGCTAAGTTATACAAAGAGCGAAATACTCAGCTATTTGCATACAAAGCATCAAACTTTTGTTACCGATAGCACCAATACCGATGTACACTACAAGCGCAACCGCATACGTCAGCACATTATTCCAGAGTTTCAGCAACTCAATCCGCAGTTTGTGCATACTGTTAATGCCATGGCGCAGCGTTTGCATTCTGCTTTCAATCTATACAAGATTAAGGTAAACGAGATAGCGCTTTCGTGTGGGCTTTCTGCCATTGAAGGTGCACCGCAATATCAGCAAATCAACATTTACCAATTGCAACAAGCACCAGAGCCTGCCACCATTTTGCATGAGTTGCTCTCGCCATTAGGTTTTACTTCATCGCAAGTGCAAAACATACTTACAATGAAAGTAGGCGGCATTGCCAGTTCTTCATTGGGCATAGCCACTCGTAGCGAAAAAATGCTTATCTTTGGTCCACCAATCCCTAAGGTAAGCAAAATGCCCTTGCTCATGCCAACAACTGTTGGACAAACACTCACAACTACATTGCATACAAAATGCTGCATAGAAGCCACATTGCTCAACCGGTCAGACGTTACAACCTTACGTTGTGCTTCGGCAGAAACACTTATCGACGCATCAACTATAAAGGGCAGTTTATACCTTCGAAGTGTTGCCACCGCCGATCGTTTTCAGCCTTTTGGTATGAAAGGAAAAAGCCAATTGCTAAGCGACTATATGACCAATCATCATTTATCGCGCATCGAAAAGTCCCTATCACTTGTCCTAACAGATAACAATGGCATTGTATGGCTTGTAGGCCAACGTGCCGACGAGCGTGTACGCATCACCGAGCATACTCATCAAATATTGCGTCTTAAACAAGTAAAGAAATGAAAGCACTCTCAATCATCATTCCGATATGCTTATTTACCCTTAGCACAATGCTCACTTCTTGTGGCGAAGATCGTAGTGGCGAACAACCATTTGCCCCTACCGTGCAGACTGGAACAGCACAACAAGTAGCCGACTCTGTGCTACTAACGGGGGCTGTTATAGCCTCTCCCAATAGCCATCTTTTGGAGTGTGGTTTTGAATATGGCAACGACACTTTGCGTGCCAAGGTTGTAGCCGATACGCTCACCACCTTCTCTGCCTTTACCGACTCACTTGGCAAGGGCAACTATTATGCCGTGGCTTATGCGCGTAATGGAGTAGGCACGGGGCATGGCGATACTATTCGTTTTAACGTAGAATAACTCCCTTAGCATAAAGCAGCTAAAAGGTTGCAATAAAGCGAAGAACATATCCATTCGTCCTCATGTGATGAAATGGATATGTTCTCCGCTTTATAGGTATAAGTAGATGTTCAAAATTAAGCTTGATTATATTGCTTGTACGCCTTAGTCTTCGTCAGTTGCCCATTCAGGAGTGTCCCAACCAGAACGGTCGTTTGAGAGTTGATCGTCGCCT
>ERZ808240.3050-NODE-3050-length-17066-cov-20.010875_pt1 | contig 17066 bp, 15 predicted proteins | sample MGYA00521084_ERZ808240 | MGnify/ENA primary metagenome ERZ808240 (study PRJEB31516, sample SAMN03275571) | gut metagenome | biome: mammalia-associated habitat; material: feces | host: Papio cynocephalus | place: Kenya | collected 2012-08-06 ... | reverse complement strand
AAGGATTAAAAATACATTACTTAAATACAGTTAATAACTAATAAAATATACAATCAAATAATAATAAAAAAATAATGTACGGTAGCAAGTATCACAAATTTAAGCCTGTGGAGACTAAAGGTTACTTTATCTATGAAGCAGGAAAAATATAGGCGAAAGCCGAAAATAATAAATTTTAATTTATTAAATTTGTTCTGAAATCTATATTTGTTCGATAGACACAAAATTTAATATTTGTTAAAATTGATGTTAGTGAAAATACTGGAGGTATAATAATGGATGATTTACTTAAAAATTTAAATGATGAACAAATAGAGGCTGTTAAACATAATGAAGGTCCTTGCTTAGTACTTGCTGGGGCGGGTTCTGGTAAGACAAAAGTTTTAACTAATCGTATTGCTTATTTAATAGAAAATGGCGTAAGAGATTATAATATTTTGGCTATTACATTTACAAATAAAGCTGCTAAAGAAATGAGAGATAGGGTTTATAATTTAATTGGAGATGTATCTTCTTTCATTGGAACTTTTCACTCATTAGGCTTAAGAATTATTAGAGAAAATTGTGGATATTTAAATCTACCTTCTAATTTTAGTATTATTGATAGTGATGATGTATTAACTGTTATTAAGAAGATTCTTAAAGATATGAATTTAGATACAAAACAGTATAGTCCTTCTTATATTAGAAATAGAATATCTTTTATTAAGAATCAAATGCTTAGTGATATGGAACTTGATAAGTTTTTTAATACTCCAATAGATAAAATAGTTGTAGATGTTTATTATAAGTATAACGAAAGGCTTAATGCGAGTGCAGCAGTTGATTTTGATGATTTATTATTAATGCCTGTTAGATTGTTTGAACATAATAAAGAGATACTTGAACATTATCAAGAAAGATATAAATATATATTAATTGATGAGTATCAGGATACAAATCCAGTTCAGTATAAGTTATCTAAACTTCTTGCTAATAAATATAAAAATATATTCGTTGTTGGTGATATGAATCAAAGTATTTATGCATTTAGACAAGCAGATTATCATAACATAGTTAATTTTGAAAAAGATTATGCTAATGCGAAAACGATTAAGTTAGAACATAATTATAGAAGTACTAATAATATTTTAAATGCGGCTAATGATGTAATAAGTCATAATAAAGAAAGAAAAGATTTAAGGTTGTATTCTGATAAAGGGGATGGTCCTAAAATTACATATTTAAGAAGTTATGATGAAAAACATGAAATATCTTTGGTTATAGATGAAATTAATAAATTATATTTAGATGGTTATGAACCTAAAGATATTGCCATACTTTATAGAACTAATGCTCAATCAAGAGCTATTGAAGAGGTATTTGCTTCTAAAGGTATTCCTTATAAAATATATGGAAGTTATTATTTCTATAATAGAAAAGAAATTAAAGATTTAATATCTTATTTAAAGTTAATTTATAATGATAAAGATGAAATAAGTTTAAGAAGAATTATTAATGTACCTAAAAGAGGTATTGGAGATAGTGCTATTAAAGATATTGAACTTAGAGCTAATTTAAATCAATGTAGTATGTATGATGCTCTTGAAAGTAAGAAAGAATTAGAGTTTAAAGATATAATTGAATCTATTAAGAAATCTAGTGAAAATTTATCGTTAACAGAGTTAATTGATGAAGTTCTTGATAAATCAGGAATGAAGAAAGAACTTGAAGATAGTCATTTAATTGAAGATGAAACTAGATTAGAAAACTTAATGGAATTTAAAAGTATAACTGCTTCTTATGAAGAGAGAACAGGTTCTGTTAATTTAGGAGATTTCTTAGAAGAGATATCTTTAGTTTCTGATCAAGCTAATCATACGGAGGATGGTAATGTAGTTACTTTAATGACTTTACATAGTGCGAAGGGACTTGAATTTCCAGTTGTGTTTATGGTTGGAATGGAAGAAGGTATTTTTCCTCATAATATGTCTATTATGGAAGATAATATTGAGGAAGAGAGAAGACTTTGTTATGTAGGCATAACTAGAGCAAAAGAAAAACTTTATTTAACAAACGCTAAGAGAAGAATGCTTTATGGAAAAGATCAAATGAATGTGCCTTCTAGATTTATCGCGGAAATTAAAGATGATTTACTAGAAAAGAATGAAATGAATAAAGAAGAAAAGATTATTAAAAAAGGTGAAATGTACAATAAAGATAATAGTGATATTGTTAAAGGTAGTATTATTGATCATACTGAATATGGGCTTGGGGCTGTAATTGATGTTAGTGGTAGCTTAATAACTGTAGCATTTAAGTGTGGTGTTAAAAAATTAATGAAGAATCATAAAAGTATTACGAAAGTTAGCTAAATTGTAGTTAACTTTCTTTATTATTTTTGAAGATATTTTGCTATAATAATTATGAGGTTAATTATGAAAGAAAGATATGATGAATTAATTAAATTAATAGAAAAAGCTAATTATGATTATTATACTTTAGATAATCCGACAGTTACGGATAGAGAGTATGATAACTGGATGAGTGAACTTTTGGATATTGAAGAAAGACATCCGGAAATTAAAAGAAAAGATTCTCCTAGTGAAAAAATTGGAGGAGAAGTAATTAATGAGTTTAAAAAGGTTGAACATAAAATTGGAATGTTTTCTATTTCTGATGTTTTTAATGAGTCTGAAATAGTTGCGTTTGATGAAAGAATTAGAAAGGAATTCCCTAATCCGAGTTATGTTTGTGAACTTAAAATAGATGGTTTAGCAGTCTCATTACAATATGAAAAAGGAATCCTTAAAAGAGCAGCTACACGTGGAAATGGATTAGTTGGTGAAGATATTACTCATAATGTAAAAACGATTGGTACTATTCCTTTAAGATTAAATAAACCGGTTGATATTGAAGTTCGTGGGGAAATATATATGCCTCTTAAAGCTTTTAATGAACTTAATGAAAAAAGACTAAAAAATGGCGAACCAATTTTTCAAAATCCGAGAAATGCAGCAGCGGGATCAATTAGACAACTTGACAGTAGTGTTGCTAAATCAAGAAAATTAGATGCGTTTTTATATCATGTTCCGGAAACTGATAAGAAGACTCATTATGAATCTCTTATGGAATTAAAAGAGTTAGGTTTTGTTGTTAATCCACATATTAGATTAGTTAAAAATATAGATGAAATATTAGATTATATTAACGAATGGACTGCTAAAAGGGGAGAACTTCCTTATGATATTGATGGAATTGTTATAAAAGTAAACGATATTCATATGCAAAGAGAACTTGGTTTTACAGCTAAGTATCCAAGATGGGTTATTGCTTATAAATTTCCAGCAGAAGATGTTAAGACAAGATTAACTGATATTGTATGTACAGTAGGTAGAACTGGTCAAATTACACCGAATGCAATTTTTGATCCAGTTAAAGTTATGGGTTCTACAATAAGAAGAGCAACTTTACATAATGGAGATTATATAAAAGAGAAAAATTTAAAAATTGGCGATAATATATTTGTTCATAAAGCAGGTGATGTTATTCCAGAAGTTGTGGGACCATGCTTAGAAGATAGAACAGGTAATGAGAGAGAATTTGTTATGCCTGATAAGTGTCCAATTTGTGGAACAAGTCTAGTTTTAACTGAGTCTGGAATTGATTTAAAATGTCCAAATGATTTATGTCCGGCGAGAAATATTGAATCTTTGATTCATTTTTGTGATAGAAAAGCGATGAATATTGAAGGATTAGGTGAAAGAATTATAGAAGACTTCTATAATATGAAATTTATAACTAGTATAATAGATATTTATAACATTAAGAATCGTAAAGAAGAATTAATTGAACTTGAGGGATTTGGAGATAAAAGTGTTAATAAACTTTTAGATAATATTGAAAAGTCAAAAGAAAATTCTTTAGAAAAATTATTGTTTGCAATTGGTATTAGTGGTATTGGAGAGAAAAATGCGAAGATTCTTGCAAAGAAATTTATGAATATAGATAATTTAATGAACGCTAGTTTAGAAGATTTAACTAATATTTCGGATGTTGGGCCAATACTTGCTAATAGTATTTATAATTTCTTTAGAGATAAAGATAATATTAAACTTATTAATGATTTAAAGAATATTGGAATGAATATGAACTATTTAGGCGTTCAAATTAAAGAAAATGAAGAATTATTAAATAAGAGAATTGTAGTAACTGGTACTTTAAAGAAGTATACAAGAGATGAAATTCAAAATTTAATTGAGTTAAATGGTGGGTTATGGTCTACATCTGTAACTAAAAAGACTTATGCTGTTATAGTTGGGGAAAACCCAGGATCTAAATATGATAAAGCAAAAGAACTAAATATTCCAATTTGGACTGAAGAAGATTTTGATCGAGTTATAAATTCTTAGTAAATTATGTAAACTAGAAATAAGTAATAAGATATAGTATAATGATTTCGAGGTGTTATATGAATAATATAAAAAAGTTTTATAAAAATAATCGTATTTATTGTATATTAATGGGAATAAGTATATTTTGTCTTGCTATAATAGTTGTGCTATGTATAATTTATTTTGTTGATCAAACTAAAAATGATAAATATGGTGATAGATTGAATGGAATTGAATCTGTTCAAATTACAGAAGATAAGACAAATGAGATGGTTAATAAAATTAAAGAAAATGAATTAGTAGATAACGCTAGTGTTAGTGTAAAAGGAAAAATAATTTATATAACTGTTTCATTAAAAGATGGAAAAATTACTGATGCTCAATCTATTGCAGTTAAATCATTATCTTCTTTAAGTGAAGATGAAAAAACGTTTTATGATATTAATTTTGCTTTTACTAAGAATGAAGATGAAACTTTTCCTATTATGGGATATAAAAAGAGTGATGCTACTATAATTTCTTGGTCTAGAGTTAATGGTGAAGAGTAATGAAAAAGGCTAGGAAAATTATAATTGTTATTATATCTATTTTAATGGTAGTTGGTGCAGGATGTTTTGTATACTTTAATTATTTGTATGATTCTAATAAGCTAAATATTAAAGAAAAAGAATGGATAAATAACAACGCAAATAAGGTTGTGTCATTTGGAATTCCTGCTAATATAAATAATTTTAGTAAAAATGGTAGTGGTGTTTTTTATGACTTTACCAGTGATTTAGAAAGTGAATACAAGTTAAATATTAATGATAATACTTATAATACTTTTGACAATAGTTTGGGTTTTTATATAACAGATAAAGAAAGTGCAAGTGATTTATTATTTTATAAAGATTTTTATGTATTGGTAAGTAAGGACGATAAAGTAATTACCAATATTAATCAAATTAGATCCGAAAAGATTGGAACTTTAAATGATTACTCTACTGCATTAACAAGTAATACTGATTTTGTAGGAACTATAAGTCTTGCTAATAATAAAGATTCTTTGTTAAGTGATTTTGAGACTTCTAATTATAGTTATATATTTATACCTTTAAATGTGTATATCGATGAAATTATAAGTAATAATTATAAAGTTGTTTATCAATTTGAAGATATTCCTATTTATTATTATTTACATTTAGGAACAGATAAAACTTTTAATAGTGTTCTTACTAAATTTTATAATGAATGGGGAAGCAAATTAGAAGAAAATTATTATAGTCATTTATTTAATATATATAAGAGTGAACTTTCACTAACAGATTTAGATATAGATTCTTTTACAAAAAATGTTTATAACTTTGGATTTGTAAACAAGGCTCCTTTTATTGCTGGTAGTGGTAATAAAGTAGGAGGTATATTAGCGAAATATTTAGAAGAATTTAGTAAATTAACTAACAGCGAATTTAATTTTATATCATATAAATCCAATACTGATTTAAATAAAGGTTATAGTAACGGAAAATTAGATTTAATATTTAATGATAGTAGTAATAATGAAGAAGTTATTAAGACAAATATTAATGAGAAATTCTATATTATTGGTAGTGATAAAGAAGAACTTCTTTATGCAAATTTAAATTTAGTTAATGATAAAACTATATGTGTTATTGATAATAGTAATTTAGCAAATTATTTAAGTAATTATACTAATATAAAATTAGAGAAAGTTAAAAATGAAAGTAAATTAACTAGATGTGCTAAAAAGAACAAATTGGTAGCTATTGATGCTGTTACTTATGATTATTTTAATAATAGTAAAGTTAAAAATTATCATATAGTTTATAGTGGTTATAACAGTGTTAATTATAGTTTTAAATATAAGAATAGTGATGATGCTTTTTATAAAGTATTTAGCTCATATATTAATACTTTAGGTTTTAATAAAATGGAAATTAGAGGTATTAATTCATATAAGAATATAAGTAGTACTGTTAGTATTATTACAATGCTTGCTAAGTATATATTAATATTAAGTGGTATTGGTATATTAGTTGTTGGTATAATAATTTATTCTAGGAAAAAAGTTAAATTACATACTAAAATTAAGAAAGATGAAAAGTTAAAATTTGTAGATATGATGACATCTTTAAAAAATAGAAATTACTTAAATGAAAGAATAGAAATTTGGAATCAGAATACTATTTATCCTCAAGCGATAATTGTTATTGATTTAAATAATATTAAATATTTAAATGATACTTTTGGCCATGAAGAAGGGGATAAACAAATAATGGCAGCTGCTAATGTTTTACATCAAAATCAATTAGATAATACTGAAATTATGAGAACTGATGGTAATGAATTTATGATTTATTTGGTTGGTTATAATGAAAAACAGGTGGTAAATTATATTAAAAAATTAATTAAAGAATTTAATAATTTACCTTATGAATATGGTGCTGCTATTGGTTTTAGTATGATTGTTGATGATTTGAAATTGATTGATGATGCTATTAATGAGGCTTCGCTTCTTATGAGAGAAAATAAAGAAATTGAGTATAGTGAAAATGAAAAACAAAGTTAAGATTGGATTTAATAATACTTTAACTAGATTTAAACATTATATTATGAATGTAATTAGGATATTAGAAAAGCCGGAAATGGCTGTATTACCAGGACAACTGGCTTTTTCTATAATATTATCTATTGTTCCTATTATTACACTAATTGGATATGGAGCGTCTTATTTTAATATATCAATGGATACGATAATTAATATGCTTAAAAGTAATTTTTCAGATAATATAGTTAATATGATTGTTCCTATAATTAGTGGTGATAGTATTGATTTAAATTTAATTATTATGTTGTGTTCAATGTTATATTTTGCATCAAATGGACCTAGTTCAATAATATTTGTTACAAATGAGATTTATGGATTTGAACAAACAAGTTGGATTAAAAGGAGAATTAAAGCAATGATTATGACATTTTTGGTTATAGTGCTTTATTTGTTTATTCTTCTTGTACCAGTTTTTGGGAGTAAGATTATTGATGCAATAGACTATTTTAATATTAAATCGATACTAACAAGTTTACTGGGAATTATGCAAGGACCTATTTCATGGATAATTATATTTATTTTTATTAAAGTTATATTTACTATAGCTCCTAATAAAAGTATTGAACCTGTTAGAATTAATGTTGGAGCCATATTTACTTCACTTGGTTTTATTGTTGTAACACATTTTTATGGTTATTATGTTAGTCATTTTGCTAAGTATGATATATTTTATGCAGGATTATCTAATGTAATGGTTTTACTTTTATGGATTTATTTCTTAAGTAATATATTAGTTATTGGAATATCACTTACAACAGAAGTTAAAGATGAAGATTTACCAAAAAGTGGAAAGTTAAATTTTTAAATTTAAGACATAATAATAACGTGCACACGAATATTACTTAGTGCACGATTATATATTTTATGATATCAATCTAGTATTGTTGTACTAACGATATTGTAGAGTAATATTTGAGATGTACATTTAGGTGTGCATCTTTTTTGATAGTTATCGACCAAAATTAACACTTTATATATCAAAAGTGGTCGATAACTTGTGTTTTTAATAAAATAATAGAATTTATTTAAATTATATGATAGTATTGATATTGAAGGTGGGATAATAATGAAAAAGAAAAAATTAAAATCTATTAATTATGAAAGTAATGATACTAAAGAAATTAAAAGTCTAATAATTATAACTATTGTAGTTATTACTATTGCTGTTGGATTATTCTTCTTAACTGATTATTTAAATAATAAAAAGACAAGTAGTAATACAAAGATTGACTATGATATTTGTATAGTTGGTAATATGTTTAATAGACCTTATGATGAATATTATGTATTTTTATATAGTAGTACTGATAAAAATGCTTCTACTTATAAAGGTTTAATTACATCATATAAAGATACAGATAATGCTTTAAAAGTATATTATGTTGATATGAATGATAAGCTTAATGCAGCGTTTTTAAGTGAAGATAGTAACAAGAAACCAACTGATGCTAATGAAGTTAAAATTAAAGAATCAGCGTTAATATTAATTAAAGATGGTAAAGTAGAAAAATATTACGAATCTTTAGAAGATTATAAGAATGCTTTAAAATAGAACTTAGTGTAAAACTTAAGTTTTTTTATTTGTTTTTTATAAAAATGTGATATTATGTTATTGTATAGGATATGATGATATGAAAGATTATTTAAAGAAAACTAAATTTGAATTTTGGGAAGTTATAGCTATTACATTGTTTTCATCTCTTGTGATGAGTTTTTGTACTGGTTATTTAGTTTATAAAAGTTCTTGTTCACAGATTTCGACTGGTAATGGGGACGATAATTTGGCTGAACTATATAAAGCATATAACGAGATTAAATCTAATTATTATAGTACAGTAGATTTAGGTGCTTTAGTTGATGCTGGTATTAAAGGAATGTTTAGTTATTTAGGAGATCCTTATACAACTTATTTAGATAAAGATCAAACTGATAATTTAACAAATTCTTTAAGTGGAACTTATCAAGGCATTGGAGTAAAAATAAGTGTTAATAATGAAGAAAATAAGATGATAATTTCGGAGGTTTATGATAATACGCCAGCTAAAAGTGCTGGTCTTGCAGTAGGAGATGTCATTGTAAAAGTTAATGATAATGTTGTTGCAGATATGGAATCTAGTGAAGTAACTAAATTAATTAAAAGTAGTGAAGAGGTAAAGTTAGTTGTTAATAGAGATGGTAATGATTTAGATTTTACTCTTAATACTTCTAAATTATATAATCCATCTGTTGAAGATAAAATAATTGATGGAGATAATGGTAATAAGATTGGATATTTAAAAATAAGTAAATTTAATGAAACAGCTTATGAACAATTTTATGAAAAATTAAATAAGATTGAAGTTGATGGCATTAATAGTTTAATAATTGATTTAAGAGATAATATGGGTGGATATTTATCAGCAGCTACTAAAATAAGTGAGTTGTTTTTGCAAAAAGGAAAGATAATTTTTTCTTTAAATGAACAGTCTTCTACTAAAACTACTTATGATGAAACAGATGATGAAAGAAACTATAATGTTTATATATTAGTTAATGGTAATTCTGCTTCTGCTTCTGAGATACTTGCAGCTTCTTTAAGAGATAGTTATGGGGCTAAATTGGTTGGTACAACAACTTATGGTAAAGGTAAGGTACAAAAAACAAATAAATTATCAGATGGAACTATGTACAAATATACGAGTGCTAAGTGGTTAACTCCAAGCGGGGAATGTATTGATGGTGTTGGTTTAAAACCAGATATAGAGATATCTAATGGGGATGAATTATTAAAAGATTTAGTACTTGAAAAAGCAATAGAAGAAATTCAAAAATAGAAGGATGCATTTGGTTGTGTTCTTTTATTTTTTGCGATTAATATAAAATTTTATTCATTAGAATATTTTAAAATAAAAACTTAAGTGATATAATAACAAACAAGAGCAAGGGTGGTTATAGATGAATACATTAACTTTTAAAAATTATGATTTAAAATTAGAATTAGTGCCATTTACAAACATAATTGGTGGAATAGCTTCAGGTAAAACTTATTTATTAAAGACTCTTATAAATCAAAGCGATAGTAGTGGTGTTTATATAGATGATAAAAATATTAATGAATATGATATAAATTTTCTAAGAAAAAATGTTGCGGCAGTACTTAATAATTTTATATATAACACTAATAGAGTGAAAAGTGAACTTGAATATTATCAAAAATGTTTAGGATATGATGATAAGGTAATTAGTAGTAGTATTAAAAAGTTTGTTACATTTTTTAAACTAGATAACATTATAGATAAAGAAATTGGAGAAATTAGTAGAAATGAAAAAGCTTTTATTAAAATATTATCATTATTAATTATTAATCCGAGAGTTATTGGAATTGATGATATGCTTACTTATTTAGATAATAAAGATAAATTAAAAATTGTTAAATATGGTAAAGAAAATAAGATTTCAATTTTAAATGTAACAAGTAATAGTGAAGAACTTTTATTAGGAACTAAAATAGTTGTGCTTGATAACTTTCATGCTGTTATGTATGAAGATACTTTAGAAGTTTTGGCTAATGATAAAGTGTTAAATAAGATTGGTATGAATATGCCTTTTATTGCAGAATTATCAAATAATTTAAATTATTATGATTTACTAAAAGAAAAGTATTTTGATATAAATTCTTTAATAGGTGAGTTATGGAAGTAATGTTTAGTAATAATCCAAATAATGGTTTTTTTGATATAAAACAGTTTGTGGGTTTTTATGGAGAAATAAGTGATTTAGAAATTTTAATTGATAATTTAGATAAAAAAGTTATTAATAAAAAATATAAAGTAAAGAAATATTTAAGTTATAATAAAGATTATTTTGATATTTTAGATTTAGATAAACCATTTTTAAATAAAAAGATAGAGGATATGTCTAAATGTGAATATAAATTAATGTTACTACTTGCAGTTATAGAAGATAGACCTAAATTAATAGTTCTTAATTATTTTGATGTTGGATTTAATGGTAAATTTAAAAGAAAAATTATAAAGTTAATTAAACTTATTAAGGCTTCTTTAGGGATAAATTTTGTAGTTATTAGTAATGATGTAATATTTGTAAATAAGGTTGTTAAACATGTTGTAGTGTGTAATAAGAAAATTATTAAGTTTCAAGGAAAGGTACTTGATGCTATTAAGGAAGGTTATATAGAGGAGCCACCTATTTATGATTTTATTAAACTTGCAAATGAGAAGGGAGCTAATTTGGAATATACATTAGATAGTAAAGATTTATTAAAAGATATATATAGGAGTGTATTTTAATGAAGTATTTTGCTAGTGTCAGTTATGATGGCTCTAAATTTTATGGATTTCAAAAATTAAATGATCATGATACTGTGCAGAAAGAGTTGGAAAGAGCACTGGGAATTATAAATAAAAGCTATGTTGCTGTAAAAGGAGCAGGTAGAACTGATAGAGGTGTTCACGCATATAGTCAAGGTGTTAGCTTTGAACTTAATGGTAGTGTTCCTGCATCAAAGTTAAAAAGTGTTATTAATAGAGTTTTAAATGATTATGTACATATTAATTATGTTGAAGAAGTTAGAGATGATTTTCATCCTAGATTTGATGCTAAAAAGAAGAAATATGAGTATGTTATTAATTTAGGTGAGTTTGATCCAATTATTAATGACTATGTTTATAATTATAATAATAAATTGAATATAAGAAAGATGAGAAGCGCTAGTAAAGCATTTATTGGATTTCATTCATTTAAGGCTTTTACTTCTGGTGCTAGAGAAAATTATAATAGTGTTATTTATAAAATTAAATTTAAGAAAAAGGGAGATTTTTTAACTATATCTTTTGTGGGGAAGAGTTTTTACAGATATATGGTTAGAAATATGGTTGGTGCTTTGATACAAGCTGGTAATGATAAACTTGATAAAGATGATATAAAGATGATGTTAGACAAGGAGAAAGTAAATTGTAAGTATAATACTGCACCTGCTTGTGGATTGTATTTAGTTAATGTTTACTATTAAATTATAGTATGAATGAATTAGATTTAATGGATAAAAGTAAAAATGATTATCAATTAATTGTAGAACTTAGTAAAATTGTTAGAAGTTACAAAGATAAAAATAAACCTGTTGATAGAAATTTTATTTATAAAGTCGCAAATGTGTGTTTAATTAATAATGAAATTGATTTAAAAAATGGTTTGATAATTTCTGGTAACTCCAAAGAAATTGAAAAAGATTATGAATCTTGTTATGGCGATGATAAGATTACATATTCGTCTTTATCTTTGAGAAATTTTTATAAAAAAGTAAATAGTTTTGGAAGTGCGTATAATTTTGGAGATCGTAATATGCTTTCTTATTATTCTGTAATATGTACTTTAATTCATGAAATGTCTCATGCTAGACAGGATTATATAGTAAAAAATTATCCTTATTCGTTTGCCGGAATGATTTATTCTTATTGTAGTAATGTGTTTGAAAGCGAGCCACTTTTTTATGAAATATATTATGATAGTTTTCCAGAAGAAAGGAATGCATTTTTAAGAGGAAATTATATTGCAAATATGGTAATGAGGAGTGTTTATGGCGATAAACTGTCATTATTTTTTAAAGAATTGTTTTTTGATGAACTACTTATTAATTATGATTATGAAATGTACCCATTAAAGAGATTTAGTGATGCTTGTAAAAAATTTGGGTATGATTATTTTGATAAACTAATTCCTATTGTTGAATTAACTCATGAAAATTTTTTTGAACGTGTTTGGTGTGGTTATAAGATAACGGAAGATGAATATGATCACTTAATTGATTTAAGTATTGGAATATCTTATCCTAAAAATGATGTAGTAAAAGAGTATTTGAAAGAGACTTCGATAAAAAAGTTAATTTTGGATTATAAAAATCATTAAAATAGTATATAATATTATTGAAGGAGATTTATTAAAGTTATTTTGACTTTAGCTATTTCTTCTTTCGTTAGACCTGTTATTTCTGATATTTCAGAAATAGATGTTCCATTGCGGAGCATCTTTTTTGATAAAATAAAAAAGAAATATCGTTAAATTTATTTCTTTCATTAGAATAGTTTTTATTTTGTTTTGTATTTTTGGTTTCTAGCGTTAACACTATTTTTATTTGTATATTCTAGTTTTCCATTATCAATTAATGGTTTTATTATGTTAGCTGAAACGTATTGTCTTGATTTTATTTTAAGCATATTTCTTATTTCTAATGCTGTTTTTGGTTCTATGCAAAAATTTAATACATTTATTTTATAATTATCTAGATCTTCATTTTGTTGTCCACCTTGTTGTCCACCTTGTTGTCCACTTTGTTGTCCACTTTGTTGTCCATATTTTTGATCAATAATACTATAATTATTTCTAAATATAACCTTAAAACTGTCTCTTTCTTCATAAAATTCAGGTTCAGGTAATCCATATTTTTTCATTTCCCGTTTCATTGTCGGAATACCTGAATGTCTGTTTTCAATTACTGATCCTTTTTCTTCTAATATTCTAACAAGCGTGGGATTTCTTGATTCCATTGTTGTTGCAGTTCCTAACTTTTCCAATTTATTTGTTCCATATAATGTGCCTGGATTTAATATTTCTATTCGATCATAGTACAATGTTAACTGATATATATGCGTTTTCTGTTTGTGTAGAATAATCTCTATGAATTAAGGCATTTGCTACAGCTTCTCTTAAAGCTTCTAAAGGATATTCTGTTCTATTTGTTCTTTTTCCGTCTTCATCAATAATAATACTATTTTTCATATTTCTTCTTAAAAAATTCATAGTACCATTTAACATTTCTTCTATTGTACCTTCGATTCGTTTATTATCTATAAATCGTTCTCCCATAGTACCTGTATCGCCTAATTTTGTTCCTGGAACAACTACACAAGCTACAAATAATTGGGGATAAAAACTTTGAGGATAATCACTAAAAATTAATGTTCCTGCTAAGGTTGGATAATTTTCTTCTTTATTTGAATCAATTATACCGCATAATTTTAGACACTTATTAAAATTATTTTTTGAAAAGTGTGGTTTATTGTTTTTAACTTTTTTAATGTATGAATTTAATTCCTCATAATTTAAATCATCTAGGCATGCTCTTTTATTTGGCCTAGTATCTTCAAATATGTGATCATTATAACTTTGTAAAACATAGAGTTCATAATCAGTCATCCTATCATCTCTATCTCCTATCCTCGTATAGGAACCATTTTTAATGCCACTTGGTCTATAATAGCAAGGCTTCTTGTTTTGTAATATTTCTTCTATTTTTACTGCTACAATATTTTTTCCTTCGAATTGAAATGACAATATATCTGGTCTTACAATTGGTTCCATTGAATCACTGCACAGGTTAGTAATTTGTTTTTGTAAATCATTTACGTCATAAACACCTTCAGTTTTAAATTTATTTTTTTCATCTAATCCGAATATAATAATTCCTCCATATTTATTTGAAAAACTTGAAATTGTGTCATAACATTTTTTAGGAAAACCAAGCGCAGCAGTTTTTGCTTCAATTCTATCTGTTTCTGCATTATATTTTCTTAAGTCTTCTATTGCTGTAATTACTTCATCTTTAAACATGTAATCTCCTTTATAATTATTTTTATTATTGTTTTTTAATTGAAACTTTCTAATAGTTTGATAATAATATTTCCAATTTTATAAATATAATTATTTAATTTATCTTCTGATATTTTAATACTTATTTTACCATTTTTACTTGGATGAGATATTGAATATTTTTTAAGGATTTTTTATCTTTTGTTATATATTATTCATTGTTTTATCTATGGCACCTCCAAAATATAATATATATTTATAATTTTGAAGAATATTATATCTAAAAAGATAATTGTTGATGTGTAATTTTTATGTAATAAAAGTGTAATTACATATGTAAGAGTATTTAGGTTTATTATTTTTATTGGTTATATTGTGCACTTACTTTACATTATTTTAATTTATTGAAAATAAGTATATATTAATAATAAAATAGATTTATAATATAAATAGACAATAAAATAATATTTTGATATTATTTAGGTGTGATGTGTATGGATATATTAATTAATGGACATAATATTTATTTAATTTTATTGGTAACATTTATATGTTGTGTTATACTAGTTCCTTTTGCTAAAGTGGTTGCGAAACATATTGGAGCAATAGATATGCCTAATGAGAGAAAGGTACATAAAAAACCAATGCCTAGATTAGGTGGATTAGCGATATATTTAACGTTTTTAATTGGATATATGTTGTTTGCACCTATTAATGAACAAATGATTTCAATTCTTATTGGAGGATTTATAATTATTATACTTGGAATATGTGATGATATTAAACCAATTAGAGCAAGATATAAATTTTTAGTTCAGATTGTTGCTGCTTCTATAGTTGTGTTTTATGGAAATATTTATTTACCGAATATAAGTGCTCTGGGTTTATCACTTACCTTTGGAAAATGGGGTTATCCTCTAGCAATATTCTTTATTTTAGCTATAATTAACGCGATTAATTTAATAGATGGGTTAGATGGATTAGCAACAGGAACTAGTGCGTTATTTTTTGTTACTATAACTATAATTGCTGTATTGTTAGATAGAATTTATGGATTAGATGTTATTTTATGTGTAATTATGCTTGGTGCATGTTTAGGATTTTTAATGTATAATAAACCGCCTGCTTCAATATTTTTAGGTGATACTGGAAGTACTTTTTTAGGATTTATTATTGCGATTATAGCTTTGTTAGGATATAAAACTGCGACATTTACAAGTCTAATTATTCCAATATTCATATTATTGTTACCAATACTTGATACTGTGTTTGCAATGATTAGACGTTATTTAAAAGGGGAAAATATTGGTACTCCTGATAAAGAACATTTACATCATCAATTACTTAAACTTAATAAGAGTACTACAAAGACTGTACTTATAATGTATGGAATTGATATTTTATGTTCTATAATAAGTGTGTTATATGCACTTGGTAATAATTTATTAGCAATTATTTTATATTTAATATTAATGGTGTTTATATTATTTTTGATATATAAAACTGATATATTATTTAAACATAAATAGATTTTTATTTATGTTTTTTTGATTATTTGATAAAATTTTTTTAGAAAGAGATTTTTTATGAGAAATAGAAATTGTAAATTACTGGGTTATAATGTTTGTATACTTAGTAAGACTGATATAATTAATAAAATAAATAAAAGTAATGATAGAAGTATTATCTTTAATTTAAATCCGATAATAATGGTGAATTTTAATAATAATAAAGAATACAAAGAGTTTATAAATTATGAAAAATATAATATTCCTGATGGTTATGGAACAATTCTAGGTATGAAAATTTATGGTAATAAAAGGGTTAAACAGTTAACTGGAGTAGATATGTTTGAAGAACTTTTATCTAATGCTTGTAAATATGATAAGAAAGTATATTTATATGGTGCTAAAAAAGAAGTTATTGAAAAAGCTGTTAAAGTATTAAAAGAAAAATATAATAATATAAATATATGTGGTTATATGAGTGGGTATAGTAAAGAAAAAGATGTATTAGCTGATATTAAAAAATGTAAACCAGATTATTTATTTGTTGGTATAGGCTCACCTAAGCAAGAAGACTTTATTATTAAAAATGAAAAGTTGTTTAGAAATATAAGTGTTATTATGCCTGTAGGTGGTACATTTGATGTTGTATCTGGCTTAAAGAAAAGAGCACCAATTATGTATCAAAAACTACATTTAGAATGGTTATATAGGATGATTAAAGAACCTAAAAGAATTAAAGATAATGTTAAGATATTAAAATATTTATTTTTAGTAATATTTAAAAACGGAGGTAGAGATGAAAAATAAAATATTATATGTAGTTATACCTTGTTATAATGAAGAAGAAGTATTAAGGGAAACAAGTAAAAGACTAAATATTAAATTAAATGAATTAATTAAAGATAAAACTATTTCTAAAGATAGTAAAGTATTATTTATTAATGATGGATCTAAGGATAAAACTTGGGATATTATATGTGAATTAAATGAGAA
>ERZ808240.3049-NODE-3049-length-17069-cov-29.269249_pt1 | contig 17069 bp, 14 predicted proteins | sample MGYA00521084_ERZ808240 | MGnify/ENA primary metagenome ERZ808240 (study PRJEB31516, sample SAMN03275571) | gut metagenome | biome: mammalia-associated habitat; material: feces | host: Papio cynocephalus | place: Kenya | collected 2012-08-06 ... | reverse complement strand
ACATACTGGGTACCGGGGGCATCGGTTTGAGACGTCACGTCCGTTCCGTTCTCATCGTTTTCTTTTACCACATAATCGACCGCATAGCACATGAAGGGAGTCTTGCCCACATTCATGGGGGTAGCATCACTAGCATTGCCCGAAGCAAAGTAATAACGGCTATTCGCGTACACGCTGTACTTGAAGTCCCCTTCGCGCACGAAGCGAGTAAGCTCAGCTGTCTTCACTTTCTCACCGCTATAAGTAATCGGATTGCCTTTTACGTCAACGAAGTAGCCATCGGAACCTGGAACCATGGCACGAGAGACAACAGGCTCACGAGTCGCGGTCCACGTTGAACACTCACCCTTACCTGGATAAGGGTCTTCTTTGACGGTCAAATCAGACGGAACGCCAGAAGGAATGATGGCCGAACCGTTCTTCTCGAACTCCCAGATACCATCAGTGGTTGCAACCGTATCACTGAAATACGAGTTAGGTTCATGGACGCCGATTATCTTGCCAGTAATGCCGGGAACTCTCCTGACAGCAGCGTAGTCAATAGACTGAGTCGTAGCGCCATCCTTGTTCTCCTGATAACTAATGCTTCCTGAGCCAAGAGTCCATGCCTCAGTATCACTCCACACAAACACATCGTTACCAGTTCCGGTGATCCCCTTGACGTTAGATAACTGATCGCCAGTAGCATCAATCACGACATAGCCTAAATCGCTATAACTAGTGGTATTGCTGCCACCCAGAGAACCGTAGTAGAACTTGACGTACTTCACTGCTTGTGATGCAGTGATGTAGAAGAAGCCGTTATCTTCATTAGTAGAACCAGCAAAACCAGCGCCTTTAGCTGCCACTACCTCCTCAGTAGTGATCTGCTCGACGTGGATCGAACCATCGGCGACAGACGAATCAAAGTCAGTGCCTGATGAATCCCAGCCATCAGTGAACCTACCGGAACCAAGCCAGACTAGCCAAGCGCCATTCTTGCCGTAGAACACCGGCCGACGATTATTAGTCGTCACTCCAGTTATCTCACCCGATGGAGCAAGACCACCACTATCCGAATCCACAATCTTGCGAGCATTGCCAGCCTCATCAAACAACCATGCGCCATCATCAGTGGCAACATAGCCCCAGACCTTACCCTGAATCATGTTGTCATTCACGACAACAGAGTTCACGCCAGTCACACCAGGAAGCTTGACTGTAGTCTTAGTGTCCTCATTAAACAACCAAGCACCATCAGATCCATAAATAACAGTCGGCGTTCCACCTCTAGTGCTATCAATCACACCAGAGATACGACCTGATAGACCAGGGACCAGGGTAAGCAGTCCCTGCATCTCCTTAGACGTCTCAGCACCGTTAGTATCTACATTCCATACATGAGTAGCATCCCAGATGTAGCTGACCGAGGCACCCTGGAGATTCTTCAATGAGTTGCCTTCACTATCCTCTGTAGTGAGGCTGCTGAACTCCCAACCACTACCATAAGTGGACCATAAACCATCAGGGCCCCAGAGAAGATAATCGATTCCACCAGTAACAATCCTCGCGCAATCCTCACCAGTCATCGACGTATTCACATCGTCCCCACTGAGAACGACCATGACCACAAGCGTGCTATCAGAATAATTAGCGTCTTGAGAAGCCCTCGTGTTCACAGAGGCAGACTCGCCCATCTTCGAACAACTGTTCACACGACGCTCACTATTCAACAACCACGTATGACACGTATCGAAACCCTGAGCACCATAAGCCTGAGACCACGTAGACTTCAGCGCATCCGCACCAGACTCATTGATCACGTTCGATGCCACCGAGGATGGGCTACCATCCTTCAAAATAGTCATGTAACCAGCAGCGACTATCACCGGATCATTGCACTTACCACCAGCATCAGTCGCCTTGCACTGAGCCAACGCCTTAGCGTAAGCCTCCTTAGCGGCGGATGTAGCCTCGCTAGGCCAGTCCCAATTAGTATCATTCTTCTCTGAGCTAATGAACTCATCTGTCGACGCCCATGAACCAAACCGCCAGATAGGCCAAGCTTCCTCATTGCACTCACCCACGCACGGGCGATCCGAACCACCAGCACCAATGTCAGCGAACGCATCAACAGCTACGACAACACCAACTGCCACCACAACCGCCAACACCAAGCCGACCAACCAGTACCGGAACCTACCAGCCTTACTTAGCATCTCTACCATCAGCCTCCCTGTCCTCACGCATGAACTCATTGATCGCATCCCTAAGCACGTCAGCCATAGGAACGTCACGCCGAGCACACTCGTCTTTGAAAGAGAGGGCTTCGCTAACAGGCAGCCAGACAGCAACCTTCTTCCTACTCATAGGAACCCCTCCATTAACTACGCCCCCAAATGGGGCACCACATGGGGGATATAGGAGAGGACGATGAATCCCGAAACAATACGCCTTACCAAAAATCGGCTAGGAAAGCCCTAAAATAAGGAGACAAACTTACTGGATCGCGGAGGAACCATGAGCACCATCGACGACATCTTCGATCGAATCGTCAACGAGTCTGCCGACAAAAGGGAACAAGGTACACGCTTCGAACGAGCCGTCAAATGGTTCCTCCAGAATGACCCATCATGGCAGGAACGCCTCACCGATGTATGGATGTGGGACGAGGCTCCCTCCGAAATCACCCATGGTCGTCCCGATACGGGCATAGACCTCGTCGCCAAGGAAGAGGATGGAACATACTGGGCCATTCAGGCGAAGTGCTACACCAAGACTAGCCTGTCTCGCGCCGACGCTGACTCGTTCTTTGCGCAAGCCCTCGCTGACGGCATCTATGACCACTACATGATCGCAGACACCGCCACGAAGTATTCCTCCAACCTCGAAGAGTTCCTTAATGGCCATCCAAACCAAAGCTTCGTCAGGCTTGACATCGACACTCTCCGTGAATCCAACCTCGACTGGGAGGCCTACGAACAAGGCGAGGCGTCGGCTATGCGTCATACGTTCGACCCCAAGCCGCACCAGGTAGAGGCCATCGAAGCCGTCACCAAGGAACTCGCCAACGCAGACCGCACCACCATCGTCATGGCCTGCGGCACAGGCAAGACACTCACAGCGCTCCGTCTTGCCGAACAGCTCCCCGGCAATGGCGGCACCATCCTGTTCCTCGCGCCATCAATCAGCCTCGTCTCCCAAACCATGCGCAACTGGGTCAACCAGACTCGTACCCGCATCAACACATATGTCGTCTGCTCTGACGGCAAGGCAAGCCATGTCGACGAGGAGGCATACGGCGTCCTCACGGACGTGCCGTTCCCCGCCACCACTAATCCCGTCACCATCGCCTCACGCTTCAACATCAAACAGAACGCCATAAACGTCATCTTCTCCACGTACCAGTCGCTCCAGGTCATCCACAAGGCGCAGGAACTCGGTTTGCCAGACATCGACCTCCTCATTTGCGACGAGGCGCACCGCACCACCGGAGTCGTGGAGGAGGGAGACGAATCATTCCGCGCTGTCCATGACAATGACTACATCCATGCGAGCAAACGTCTCTACATGACCGCGACCCCACGCATTTTCGACGAACCTGCCAAAAACAAGGCAAGGGAAGGCGCCATCATAGTCGCCAGCATGGACGACAAGGACACCTACGGCAACGTCTGCTATCACCTCAGCTTCGGCAAGGCTGTCGATGCAGGACTGCTCACCGACTACAAAGTAGTAGTCATGCAGGTATCCGAGGCCATGATGGGTCGTGCCATGCAGCGCATCTACGGAGCGCAGGATTCAGAGATCCCACTCGATGACGCCGCCAAGTTCGTCGGCTGCTGGAAAGCCCTCTTCGACCGACGCCATGCCAAAACCTATGACGCCAACACAGCGGACAGCATCGGCAAACATGCAGCAGCTACTACTGAGAACGACGACAACAACCGCGTGCTGCACCACGCCATCGCCTTCGCCCGCAGCATCAAAGCCAGCGAAGCCCTCGCCCATAAGTTCCGCACCGTCATCGCGGACTACACTCACAACCTCGAAGACACCGGCGAAAACAAAGCGCTCGTCAAGGCCCAAGCGGAAGTAGTCGTTGACGTCCGACATGTTGACGGCACTATGGATGCCCCAACGCGCAAGGAACGACTTGACTGGCTCGCTGAAGACACTGCCGACAATGAATGCCACATCCTGTCCAACGCTCGCTGCCTCGCAGAAGGCATCGACGTCCCTGATCTCGACGCCGTCATCTACTTCAACAGCCGCAAATCCAAAGTAGACATCATCCAGTCGGTAGGCCGCGTCATGCGCCGTGCACCCGGCAAGGAATTCGGCTACATCATCATTCCCGTCGTCGTACCCATCGGAGCCGATCCGGGAACCATCTTGTCCAGTAGCAACTACAAGCCCGTATGGGACGTCATCACTGCTCTTCGTTCTCACGATGAACGCCTTGACGCCATCATAAACAACGCGGCACTCGGCGACGCCGACGCGCTCAACCGCATCATGGAAGTCGAAATCCTCACCTCAGACAGACTCAAGAAAACAAGGAAAGACAAGCCAACCGAGAAGCTCGGAGAAGATGGGACCGACTGGGACGGTGCAGACTCCTCGACCAGCAAAGACAAGCGCGAGGAGGAGTACGCCACTCAGGCGGAGCTCGACCTCGACATGGGCGAACTAGCCAAAGGACTCAACGCGCAGATCGTCCGCAAGTGCGGCACCAAGATCTACTGGGGCGAATGGACCGCAGACATCGCCAACATCACACAGGCGCGAGCCGAGAAAATCGCTACAATCGTGGACACCGAGCCCGCACGGTCAGCATTCCTCGAGTTCGTCGATGGTCTCCGTGATAGCCTCAACCCGGGATACTCCGAAACCGAGGCCATCGCAGTACTCGCACAGCACGAAGTAACCAAACCAATCTTCCGCACGCTGTTCACCAACGCCGAAGTGCTCGAAAACAATCCCATCGTCAAGGGACTTGACCGTGCTCTTGCCAGCCTCTACGCTAACGGGCTGCCTGATGATCTTGTCACGGATCCCACGCTGCGTGACCTGTATGAGACAGTCCAAGTCATTGCCGCTCAAGTCAAGTCCGATGTGGCCAAGCAGAACCTCATCAAGGAAATCTACAACGAGTTCTTCAGCAAGGCCTTCAAAGACACCGCCGACAGCCTCGGAATCGTCTACACTCCCGTCGAAGTAGTTGACGCTCAGCTGCACATGGTTCAACGAGCACTGAGGCGTGAGTTCCACCAGAATCTCGGAGACCGCAACGTTCACATACTCGATGGCTTCGCAGGCACAGGTACTTACATCTGCCGACTCATAGAGGACGAAAGCCTGATCAGTGACGAAGATCTGCCATACAAGTACAGGCATGATCTCCATTCAAACGAGATAGTCCCGCTAGCAGCGACCATCATGGACATCAACATCGAACAGTCCTACCACAAGCGCATTGGCGGAGAATATGAAGCGTTCCCCGGAGCGCTGCTCACCGACACGTTCCAGATGCACGAAGCTGGAAACACACTAGACGACACTGTCTTCACTGAGAACACTGCCCGTGTCCAAGCGCAGAAGGACACCCCGATCAAGATCATCATCGGAAACCCGCCATACCGCGCCGGCGACAGCGATAACACGGGCAATCAGAATACGAAATACCCCTCACTTGATCACAGAGTGGAAACAACGTATGTCGCAGAATCAAATGCCACGCTGAACAGCAAACTATACGATCACTACATCCGCGCGTTCCGCTGGGCGTCCGACCGTATCGGCAACAGCGGCATCGTCTGCTTCGTAAGCAACGGTGGATGGCTCACCGGAGAATCGACCGCCGGTGTTCGCAAATGTTTCCATAACGAGTTCAACGACATCTACGTGTATAATCTCCGAGGCAATCAGCGCACATCCGGCGAAGAATCACGACGCGAAGGTGGCAAGATCTTCGACTCGGGATCGCGCGCAACCATAGCCATCACCATGCTCGTCAAGAATCCCGCGAGCGATCATCATGGCGTCATCCATTACCGAGACATCGGCGATTACCTCACCCGCGACGAGAAACTCGCGATCCTCGGAGACGCCGTGAGCGCAGATCCCGAATGGACCATCATTACGCAAGACAAACATGGCGACTGGCTTGACAAACGTGACGACTCTATCAATCGGTTCATTCCTATCAAGGCAATGTTCAACGTATCTTCGCTCGGTGCATCCACGAATCGCGACACATGGGTATGGAACTTCGATAAAACTCGTCTCCTCACGAATGCAAAGACAATGACCGACGCATACAACGAAAGCGTATCCACTGGAATAGAGATAAACGACGACACCCGCATCAAATGGACAGCCGGCCTCAAGCAGCGGTTCAAAAGAAAGGCGGACGTCGCGTTCAATGCGGACGCCATCGTGATTGGTGCTTATCGTCCATTCACACACCAGCGTTTGTATTTCAATCAGCAAGTGATCGAGCGCCCCAGCAACCAATCGAAAATCTTTCCCACCCCCGATACGCAGAACATTGAGATTTCGATGACTGGTACGGGGAACAATGGCTTCTCATGTATTGCTGTCAATCGAATTCCCTGCCTTGATCTCATGCAGAAATCACAGTGCTTCCCCCTCTACTACTACGAGTCGGCTGAGCCCGAAGACACAAGGATCGGCTATGGAACCCTGTTTGGTGAAGCACAGGGAGAACTAACCCTGGACGAGAACGCCACCAGTGGCGACGAGCCCAGGTACGTCCGCCATGACGCCATCACCAACACGGCACTCAAGGTCTTCCGTGAAGCATACCCACACTACCGCATCAGCAAGGAGGACATCTTCTACTATGTGTACGGAATCCTCCACTCGCCCGAATACAGGAAGCGCTTCGAGAACAACCTCAAGAAGGAACTACCACGCATCCCGCTCGCAGCTGACTTCAAGGCGTTCATGAAGGCCGGACGCGAACTCGCCGAACTCCACATCAACTACGAGTACATCGAACGATGGTCGGTTCACGAGGAAGGGAACAAGGAGAACCCCGGGCCCACCGTCAAGATGAGCTACCCGGTCAAGAAGAAGGATCCCGAGACCGGCAAGAAAGTGCCGGACACCACCATCCTCCAAGTGGCCGAGAACCTTACCATCCACGGCATCCCCGAGAGGGCGTACAAATACGTCGTCAACGGCAAGAGCGCCATCGGATGGCTCATCGACCGCTACAAGATCACCACCGACAAGAAGAGCGGAATCACCAATGACCCCAACCAGTACAGTGACGATCCCCGCTACATCGTTGATCTCGTCGAACGAATCATCACCGTCAGCATGAAGACGCTCAACATCGTGGAGGCACTGCCACCACTCAACGAAATGCCACAGCCCGCCAACTGGCCACAGGAATGGAAGACCGCCTGACGACCAGCAACAAGCGCCCCTGTCCAACCAGGCAGCACTCACTGCCCACAAGGACAGGGGCGCAACTGTCCTTACGGACAACCGCGAGCACTTGTACACAAATGTACACAAGAACTATCAACGAAAACGAAGAAGAGACGCGAGAGAGGAGAAACGACGCGGAGACAACGACTAATCCGTATCGGAAGAAATTGGAATCATTAGAGAAGCCGGCACATAAAACTCATGCTCGCCAGGTGGAAGATGTCCGAGCGGCTTACCGGTAAAAAGCTCAAACACCGGGTTATGCCAATCCAACGGTGGATCCGCCTTATCGCCGCGAGAGGCCACGTCAGCCCGATACTGAGCATCCGTCTTCAGAAAAGACTCCAACTGATTACGAAAGTACGGTGTCAGCATTCGCCATAGAGCCGTGCCCTCCAATTTTCGACCACGAAGGAAGCGGCGTGCCGTCTCAATACGCTCATAACGGTTATACGGCCGCCAGTTATTCCAAATAAAATCTTGAGCACCGTGATCATTATTCGCGCCAGAATACAATCGGATAGATTTCTTGAACAGCATGCCGGATTCATTTACTGACGGACTCCAGCTAACGAATTCCTTAGCGCCAGCGTCCTTCGCAGCGAAAATGTACTCATAAAAACACAAAATTGACAACGCTTCCTCGACCCGCTCCTCATGCTCAGGTCCAACGCCCAACCATTTCTCTCGCCGCTTCGCAATAGCTTTCTCCGGTCGAGGACGACGACTATCGCTCCCCGACAACTTCGGCCTCAACTCATTGCCTAACTGATGAATCTCCGCGCGGGATATAACCACGACTCGCTCAGGTCTAGACAACCGCGACCAGGTCTTCGACAGGCGAGGTAAAAGCGCTGCCATCAAAGCTGTCGCATCTTGGACCATCTTATTTTTATCGGCTGGAATCCCCCTCATTGCGGACACATACGCAGCGGCCACCGACACAAAATCGTTCACACGACGCAGCCGCACCGTCCACGGATCATATTCCGACACATACCTATTGCCTCGCTTGACTTCACGGGGATTTGTGCCATACATAAAGAAAGACAAATCCTGCATACGTTTCGACAATGACTCCCAAGCATCTCGTTGTCGCAGAACATAATCGCTCGGATCTGGAACCCATCCAAGCATTGGCACGCCACCTGTCGGATCCTCACGCCGCATCATCTCAAATGCAGACCAATAATCTTCCCATCGTTTCATCGCCCGATCAGGCACGCGCTTCGGCCACCATCTCTGCACAGCCCAATACATCGGATTGCATAAGGCTCTACGTGCCTCAGAGACAGACACTAACCGTGGTCGATGTGGGGCATCATCCGGAACCACTTCGATCTCAAAATAAAAATAAGACTCCGGAAAATCAAAGCGGTGGAAATCAGACAGGATGAAGCGACTGTAGTCATACACATCAGGCCTATCAAGACTCAAGTAAGTGTACTGACTCAAATCAAATACAGCGCCTCCACTGACTGAGGAGTAATCATTAGACTCATCAGCGCCATCATCGTGCGCCAAAGGCTGAATGCTATCTAATGAAGGATCGCTCATACCCTCAAGCATAGGGACACAACTCCTGAAGAGCAAAATTCAGATACCTCCATGTTCACAAATTCTACAAAAACACGAAACAAAAGTCTAGAAATAACAACATTCAAGTTTACAAAAGTGCCATCAGACAATCAGTTTACCTTCGATTCCTAAGCCGATTCCTCGTAGATTGATAGTCATCAAGCGGCACGGATCCGCACGAAACATTGATAAATCAAGAGTGGTCAGAAGTTCAGAAGTCAGGTCAGCGAATCACGCAGATCAAAGATGAATACGAACTCACGGAACAGGATCACACGCCGAGAGGCAGTCTGAAACACCGTACGGGAAATGGACGCCGGCTGCGAAGGAAGCGCCTGAATAAGAACAACTGACCACCTTGACACAAAGTGATCACACTCAAGAACGGTTATGACGGCGGGCTTATTTTTCAGCCCGCCGCCCCTCAAACAAAAAAAAACTCATTGTCAATAAACCCATCAATACGAACGGAGGACAACCATGACCATGAACAAGAAACCACAACACAGCCCAGAGGTGCAGGCCATGATCGACCACGCCATCAAGAAAGCGAAACGGAACTCACGCGTACACAAACGTGCGCTCAGGAACAACAAGCCTTACAAGGCCGGAACCGCCAAGGCCATCCGACAGGCCAGCACTCCCGAGGCCCGAGAAATCATCGAGCAGCGAGAGCGCAACGAGCAAGGCCGCGAGACCCTGGGGCAGATCAAGGATCTACCGACGACCCATGCCGAAATCGTCGTAGACATGAAACGAGCAAAAAAGCTCGCAGCCAAGCCGATCGCCAAGCCGGCCAAAGACGGCACGCCGATCGTTCGCTACACGAAGTCCGAGGATCTGCCTGAAACGTATGTCCTAATCAAGAAGGACACAAGCGGCATCAAGGACTGACAAGCCCTAACCAAGCGACGGACCAAATGGTTCGCCGCTCCAAACCCTGAGTGGGACGGACGAAAATCCGTCCCCTTTTCGTATGCCTCCGAGCTGCAAACAACTCACTGCATACACGGCCCGACCGAGCCGAGAACCGGTCAACTACTACTAACCACCGCGCGGGCAACGGCACAACCCCGCAGTAAAACGCCGGAAACGGCAGATTGGAGACACCCATGATCAACTACAACGCCACCGCAGCTAAGGTTCAGCTCGCCGCCAACCTCGAGGAACGTGGATACAGCGACGCGCAGATCGCCATCGTCACCACCCTCGCCATCGACCCGACTAACGAAGAAGCCCTCCGTGACTTCCATGCTGACCAAGAACTCGTGGACAGCGTCACTGAGATGATCACCGACGCATCAATCTCAGAACGTATCCTCGATGACCGTGCAGTGTTCTGCATCGCCCGCAGCCTCACTGCCGCCATCCAGAGCAAGCAGCCTGACTACGAGCCCGTCCTACCTCTCTTCGACCCGGATCCCCAGGCCGCCCAAGCCAAGATCAACGAGGAGATCAAAGCTGGATTCGCACGCAGCGCTGCGCGCAAGGAGGCCTGGGAGAAGGAGCGCGTCACCATCGTCAAGGCTTTCCGCAAACTCGACAAGCAAACTGCCTACAAAGTCGCGGTGAACGCCCGCGCAAACAGCATGGCGCAGCTCGCGAAGGCCTTCAAAACGATCGAAGACCAGCGAGCCCGCAAAGTCGACTTCATCACCAAGTACTACGAGCTGCGCAACCAACTGCTCGCAGCCTGACGACGACCACCGGCCACGTCGAGAGACAGTCGCCACCACCGACTTGCCGCACGGGCAACGGCTCAAACCCGCGACGACACCAACCGGTGCCGCTACAAACCAGCCAAGGAGGAACTATGGCTACAACCACTACGACCGAGAAGCAGTACGTTAAGGACGCCTATGACGCAACGCTCAGCTTCATCTTCAAGGCAACCAAGGGGAAGCGTCCCCTCAGCAACGAGGAAGCAGTCAACGCTGCTTACCTGCTGCAACAAACCATCGCCCACTACGAAGGCGATGTCAAGCCGGATGAACTGACTGCCATCAACAAGGAGGACACGAGTAACCTCACGCCTGTCAACCTCAAGCACATCTGCCGAGCACTCAACGACAGAAGCGCTCACGAGACCAACTCGTTGATAACGGTAGCTTGCGGCTTCGTAGTTGGCGCAGCTGACACGTTCTTCAAGAACGCCTACGGGCTCTTCGACGACAAGGACATCATGGATCTCCTTGTCAAACTCATCAAGCACTGATGACTGCTACCCACGCCAACCGGCGTGGTCGTAAACGAAAGAAGGGGCCAGCAAAGTGCTGGCCCTAGTCATGAAGAGAAAGGAAAGAAACTCATGACTGCTATGAACTGCGGAATCTCCGATCACCAGAAGCGCATCGACGCTGAACTTGATCACCTTGCCGAGAAGCACAACATGTTCAGGGATCCCTACGACAACACTCACTACCGCGAGATCAAGCAGCGGATCTACGAACTAGGCAAGGATCGCAAGGCTTGCAAGCAGACCATCGACATCATGGTAGACGATTACCAGGGGAGGAACGCGAAGGACTGGTACGGGACTCGCATGTGGAGCTACGCGGCCTACCTCAAGAAACTATTCGATGAAGTGGCTGTCCCACGTGAAGTCCCCGAAGGACACCCGGAACTGCCGGACTTCTGCATCCAGTTCAAACTTCCCTCGGAGACTGCTAGGAAGGTCACGACAGGCAATGAAGGCTGGGCGAACGATTCTTCGATAACCATGCAGACCATTCTCACGTTCAGCGAACTCATTGACAGGTACGTGTACCCCGATGATCCGAAGCACGGAATACTCAACACGCTGTCCATGAAAGCAAGTTTCGATGTCATCGAGCTCCGACTCGCAGACGAAGTTCTGACCAGTCCTGGATTCAAAGACATCGCAAAGCGTCTAACGCAGCGTCACTGAGTCTAACCAGGCCGCGCGGGGCAACGGCACACCACCCCGCACTTACTACTAACGACTTGCCGCACGGGCAACGGCTCAAACCCGCGACGACACCAACCGGTGCCGCCAATGATTGACCAGTCAGCCACAGGCTGACGGAAAGGAGTCCCATGACTCACGAACTCAACTACACGACCCGCGAAGAACTCATCAAGCTCTTCACCATGCCAATGGTTATCGGATACGCCCGAACGATCAAGCTGACCAAACAAGAGGCCGGCTATGTCGTCGAGGCTATCGAGGAGACCATAGCCGCCGACAATCAGCCGGAAGCCGCAGCTGCAGCAGCCCTCCAACTGATTGAGCAAATCGACGAGGAGAACGGCACTACCGTCATCATGCAGAACCTCTTCCACAACAACTACAGGAAGATGATCAGCAACCAAGTGGAGGGAACACGGGTACACAGGGCCGTGCTAGCCATTGCCAACTCCGCGGCCTTCCTTCCCTGCTGCGACGAGTGCGCTGAGAAACTTCGGAGAATGAGCCGCTGACACTAAGCGTTAGCTGACTATGCCGCGCGGGGCAACGGCACACCACCCCGCACTTACTACTAACGACTTGCCGCACGGGCAACGGCTCAAACCCGCGACGACACCAACCGGTGCCGCCAATGATTGACCAGTCAGCCACAGGCTGACGGAAAGGAGTCCCATGACTAAGGACGGGATTCAAGAAGTGCTCAGCAAGGATACTCAAGAGAAGCTTCTAGACTTCTTCGAAAATGGATCACTACCGCCAGACGTCGAAAGTGATGATCCCTTCTACAAGCAGGCCATCCACAGCACTCGCATACGACCGGTATCGCTCGATCACAAGACTGCCGTGAAACTTGTCTGGTTGATCAACGCCCGTGTCAACTGGCCGCAGTTCCTTCACACGAAAACGGTCACCGACGCGATAGCGAATGAGTTCAGCTACCAGGAACTGAAGGACATCAACCAGGCGCTCGTCAACTACGAACTAGGACTCTGCCTCCCGACTCTGCAAATGAGCAAGGAGGAAATAGAGGACTTCCGATCCAAAGTGTTTGACGTAGGTCGATGGGTGTTCGACGAAACCATGCCAGCTTGTATCCGAGAACTATCAACCTACGACCCAGCTAAGTAGCTGACCAAGCCGCGCGGGGCAACGGCACACCACCCCGCACCACCAAGCCAACGACGGCACGCGAAAGAAATGATCACAACAACTACTGAAAGGAGTAGACGATCATGACAAACAAGAACGACTACCAGTGGGAGCTCAGCCTCATCGAACTACTAGACCTCCTACAACAACCGTCCAACGACTACGACATCACACCACTCACCACACACGAGGCGACCAAGGCAGTCGAATGGATAGAGGCAGTGGTCACAGACGGTGACCCCGACATAATCGCCGAACTAGACCAAGACGAGTACGAGGACATCGCCAACATACTCACCTACCACCTAATCCACGGCGACTACCAGGCGCACATCACCGACCAACAATGCGCCTTCACCATCGCACAGGCCGCCAACACCATCGGCATCAGCGAATACCTCACGCGACTCGCAAACCAACCCAACGACTAACCAAGCCAAGGGCAACACGAGCGCACATGACGACCGCAAACAGGACTGCGAGCAAACACTGAGAACAACTGCGGTACCACCGCAACCACTCACAACTGCACGCAAACCTGCATACAACGGGCCGCCCCACTCCCACCGCGACGAGGGACGCAACACCGCCGCAAACAACACGGACCGCCCACAGTCATAGGGCGGCCCGTGACACAACCAGTTCTACAGAAAGGAACTACCACTATGACTACTCCAATCAAGAACCTCGTCGAACAGGCGAAGACCGTCACGTACAAGATCGCCAAGGACCCCGACGTCATGCTCACCGTCACCATCACACAGGACACCGACTACGTCCCGCGTGACAACAGCGATGCGTACAAACCGCTCAACAAGCATGACATGAGCTTCACGATCGAAAGCGAGAACGAAGTCGTCCACCAGACGCAACCGCTACGCTTCGACAAGTCCTACCAAGACTTGTTCGTCGCCATCAAGAACGCCTACAAGAACAGTCCCAGCATCGGCTCGCTCACCAAGAACCAAAGCTGGAACAAGCTCACCAAGGCGCTGTACGAGGCTGCGGATCCCGAGGCTGTCAAACGAGAACGAGAGGAAGTGAGCAAGAAGATCGATGAACTACAGAAACAGCTCGCCATGTACACCGAGCACCTCAACCGACTCGGCGGAGCAAACAGCAACCAACCGGAGAGTGATGATCCCTTTTGGGGCGATGACGATTATGATGATACCTTCTGAATGGCGAGACGAGATCAAACTCTCATGGCTCACCAACTGTGATCCACCCGAGTACAAGTCTGACCTCACCGAGGAAGAAGAGGAAGCGATAGACAAACGCTACCACGACTGGGAAGATGCGAACATCGAAATCTACCAATACTCGGCAAACGGCGACATACCACTATGGCTGGCGCGACGACTGCTCGCAAATCGTAAATGCACCTACGATGAAGCGCGACGGGCTTATGATCCCATCAAGGCAGACCTGTATGAACACAGGCGACGCTTCCGCTGCACACCGCGATCCGAGTATGTCCTCGAATGGTTCGCACAGGAGTTCGGCGTCACCGACCCCGAGCTGGTCAAGGAATACCGAGCGAGGGGAATCGACGCTCCCGACCGCAGGAAGTTCAACGGCAACCCCAACTTCTACGAGATCGCGGAGCGGGCCAAGGAAGCAAAGTACTGGAAGACAGGCAGCTACTGGTAAACGCTGACTAGCCAGACGGCTACTCCAAAGGCGACACGACTGAGCGGGGGAGGACGCAGTTCCCCTCCCGCTCAGTCAACAAACAAGAAACAAGACACTAAAACTACTAACGGCATGTCCAAGGCTACTACCAAATACAATAAGAAATGTCCACAATACGAGACAGAAAATCTCAGAATAAGAAAGCCTTGACATGCTCAACATCACCACTCCCAACGAATGGCTACATGACATCGACCCCACCGGAGAAACCATGGCCGGCTACTACAACGGACGCTACAACCCGACCACACCACTGACCACAATCAAATGGAACATCGACGAAGACAACGAAACATACACAGTCACAGCCACTTACCACCACGAAGACATCAACGAAGAAGAAACCGAACGACTCCGCAAATGGATCAGCGGGCAAAACAGCGACGGACTCGGCGAATCACTAGAACAACAATCCATCAACAACAAGTACTACTCACTCGACTGGGAACCAACACTCACCACCATCCAAGAAGAACCAGGCAAGACCACAATCACATACAAAGGCCAAGTCAACATCACCGACGACGAAGACGACGAATGGTACTAAACAAACCGCCTGATATATACCTCCCACAAGCCCAAACAAGGAGGGACACAAAATGAAAACAATGAAGACAACTGCCATCATCACAGCAGCACTACTAACAATCAGCCTCGCAGCCTGCGGCAACAGCAGCAACACTACAAACACAGACAACAACACTGCCAACACCACAAGCAAAGAGACCAAGAACCAGAAGCCCAAGGAGAAGCTCAACCCCGGCAACTGGAACGCATGGGACATCAAGGTCAAACCCATCAAGACAGAGGCCGACTCCAGCGGCAACGGTACCGTGAACAAGTACATGGAGATCTCCATCACCAACAAGAGCGACGAAGAAGTCTATGCACCATACTTCGAAATCGATTTCGTCACGCCGGCTAACGGTGACGACAGTGGCGCCGACATTCTCCCCGGAAGCGATCCACTCAATGTACACATCGTCGTTGACGGACAAAGCCCTTATGACATCTCCAGGAACGCGACAGTAGACGACGCAGACAAACTCGAAGCCTTCGCAGCCAAGCAGAGCGACATGATGATCAACTGGAAACCCGGTGACACCAAGAAAATCCAGGTAGTCACAAACTCAGCGACAGATGACAACGACGCAGCCGAAGTGAAGGACATCAACTTCAGTTCGCTCAAGATCGCCAAGACGGCTGAGGAGTATAAGGATCTCACCGAGGGCGATAAAATAGGAATGGATGCTTGGGACAGCAAGTACTGTCCAGGCAAGAACGAGGACGGCACCGAACAGAAGACAGATGACCAATGCACCGAGAAATGGGGACCGGTCTTCGAGATCGCCACAGGCAAGAAGATCACCGACTACGCCACAGGCAAGAACCAGTCAACCGTCTACTTTGAGGACATGCGCCCCGATGACGACAGCGACTGGAAGGCCAAAATGACCGACGACGAAATGGAACAATGGAAAATGCAGAACGAGTTCCTCAACGGAAACAAGTAAGCACCAATCAACAACAAACCAAGCAAGGCGGGCACGACTCACAACAGAGCGTGCCCGCCTTACTTGTACCCACTCGCTAACAACCGAGAACAACTGCCGCTGCGCGGACTCCCTAACAAACGACGACAGAAACCAAGCACTCACCGACGCTACGCTCACCACCAACACGAAGAACATCGACGAGACCAAAGAACATCAACACCGATTGACCAACAACCACAACCAACACCATGATCAACGACGACCATGACCACAAGACCAAAAAACAAAAAAAAGAAAAGACCACGCGAATACCCGCCGCGCGACGACCACCACTGCTACTGCTACTGCTACCGCTGCTACTAATGATCGCTAGGCTAACGCCAGGCCCATCACAGGGGCCGTGAGTGCTTACCGTCGCAACGCGACTTGTCCTCACTAGGCCTCGCCGAGCATAGCTGCAAGCAGCTGTGCACATGAGATGTCCACACCCACTATAGCCTCGCTTGACACAGCCAGTCACCGAGGTGACCTGCGCGACATACAGATGTCCACAACCGCTTACAGCCTCGCTACCATAGATGCTCACGAGGGAGCAGATACTGGTAATAGACGTCCCACCAACCAATAGCCTCGCTTACCATAGCTGGTCCACGAGCTGGAGCCACATGGTTAACAGATGTCAACACCAACCACAGGCCTCCGCCTACCGAGCTGGTCACCGAGTGAGCCACGAGATACTGAGAGCACCAATGCGAACACCACTGTGAGCACTTATGAGA
>ERZ808240.3048-NODE-3048-length-17074-cov-6.979200_pt1 | contig 17074 bp, 15 predicted proteins | sample MGYA00521084_ERZ808240 | MGnify/ENA primary metagenome ERZ808240 (study PRJEB31516, sample SAMN03275571) | gut metagenome | biome: mammalia-associated habitat; material: feces | host: Papio cynocephalus | place: Kenya | collected 2012-08-06 ... | reverse complement strand
AAAGAATTTGCAATGGACTTAAGCCATCTTTACCCATTGCCGATTCTATCTGTTTGGTGACACGAACACGCGGCTCTACCTGCACAAATCGAACGCTGCGAATAGGAGGATGGCTGACTGACTTAGTCACGGGCACGAATCCCTTGGAGGAATATGTCAGACCATTGCCTTCCCATTCTAACAGCTTAGGCAACGAGATGTCTCGGCTCGTTGCTGGCTGCAACTTTTCCGAGACAAATATATTGTAACAGGAGGAATTTTCATGGGGGGACTTTTGCATTCCGCCACGGCGGGAACAGACGCATCCGGCGACGTCGTCGTAACGGTCGCGCCGGCGGATCAGACACAGATCATTCTCCATACAGCGCTGCGCGCGCAATTCGGCGAGGCCATGAAGCAGACCGTCGGCGAGGTGCTGGATGCGCAGCACCTCACGGCGCTGGTCGAGCTGCACGACCGCGGCGCGCTGGACTGGATCATCCGGGCGAGACTGGAAACTGCGCTTGCGCGTGCAAAGGAGGCTGACCGATGAGAAGATCCATGCTTTTTGTGCCCGGCAACACGCCGAAAATGATGACGAGCTGCGGCTTTTTCGGCGCAGACGCCGTGATCTTTGACCTTGAGGACGCTGTTTCTCCGACAGAAAAGGATGCGGCGCGCGATCTGGTGCGCTATGCCATCAGAAATCTGTATCTCTGCGGAAGTGAAGTCATTGTGCGCGTCAATTCCATTGAAACACCCATGTTCCTTGCAGACCTGGCCGCTGTTGTTCCGCAGAAGCCGGATCTCATCATGCTGCCGAAGACCTGTACCGCGGAGGATGTCCGGACGCTTGCGCAAACGCTCGACCGGCTGGAAGCAGAAAACGGTCTGCCGGCGGGAGCTGTCGGCATCCTTGCGCTGATCGAAACGGCGCTCGGCGTAGAAAATGCGTTTTCGATCGCGTCTGCCAGCCCGCGGGTCCAGGCGCTGTTTCTCGGCGCAGAGGATCTGAGCGCGGATCTGCATTGCAAACGGACAAAAGAGGGCACAGAGATCCTGTACGCGCGGACACGGCTGGTCATGGCCGCGCGGGCGGCAGGGATCGATGTCTACGACACGCCTTTTACGGATGTTGACGATGATGAAGGACTCTGCGCGGACGCTGCGCTCGCAAAGAGCCTCGGCTTTACCGGCAAGGCGGCCATCTCGCCGCGCCATCTCGGCAATATCAACCGCTGCTTCAGCCCCACGCAGGCAGAGGTCGATCATGCGAACGAAGTGCTTGCAGCGCTGGAGGAAGGAAAGCGGCAGGGCCGCGGAGCAGTCGCGCTGCATGGCAAAATGATCGACGCACCGATCGCCGCCCGCGCGAAGCGGACGCTTGCCGATGCGGAACAGATCCTGAAGCGGGGAGGGACACTTGCATGAATACGAAGCTGGTAAAAACCGTCCGCGAGGCGATCGCGCTGGCCGGATTGCAGGACGGCATGACGATCTCCTTCCACCACCATCTCCGGAATGGCGACTATGTGCTGGATCTTGTCATGGATGAGATCGCAGCCATGGGCATCCGCGAGCTGACCGTGAATGCCAGTGCGCTGTTTGACACGCACGCGCCGCTTCTGGACCACATCAAAAACCACGTTGTGCGGAAGGTGCAGACAAACTACATCTCCGCAGGGATCGGCCGGCAGATCTCCGCCGGTCTGATGGACGAGCCGGTCGAGTTCCGCACGCACGGCGGCCGCCCGCGCGATATTGCGCTGGGCATCACCCCCATCGATGTGGCCTTTATCGCCGCGCCATGCTCCGACCGCATGGGAAACTGCACGGGAAAGTACGGCAGATCTGCCTGCGGCAGCCTTGGATATGCGTTCCCGGACGCGATGTACGCAAAAAAGGTAGTCGTCATCACCGATGAGCTGGCGGAATATCCGCTGACCGGCTGGTCGATCCCGGAGATCTATGTAGACTACGTCGTGCAGATCGACGCCATCGGCGATCCGGCGGGGATCGTCTCCGGCACCACGCGCATGACGCGCAATCCCGTCGCGCTCGTCATGGCACAGACGGCGGCGCGGGTCATCCAAAATTCCGGGCTTCTGCGTGACGGCTTCTCGTTCCAGACCGGCGCCGGCGGCGCGACGCTTGCCACGGCCATGTATCTCAAGCAGATCATGCTCCGTGAGCAGATCCACGGCAGCTACGCGCAGGGCGGCATTACCGGGTATCTGGTCGATATGCTCAACGAGGGCTGCTTCCGGGCGCTGATGGATGTGCAGTGCTTTGATCTGAAGGCGGCGGCCTCCATCCGCGATAACCCGAACCACTGCGAGGTCGGCGCGGTGCAGTACGCAAGCGCCGGAGCAAAAAGCTCCATCATGGATTCGCTCGACGTTGCCGTCCTCGGCGCGACAGAGATCGACACGGATTTTAACGTCAATGTCCACACCGATTCCTCCGGGCGCATCATGGGCGGCTCCGGCGGGCACAGCGATGCCGCCGCGGGCTCCAAGCTCTCGATCATCACGGCACCCCTGTTCCGCGGTCGGCTTCCCATCGTCCGCGACCACGTCACCTGCATCTCAACGCCGGGCAAAGACATTGATGTGCTGGTCACACAGGCGGGGATCGCGGTCAATCCCAGAAGGGAGGAGCTGCGGGAGCGGCTGGTGCAGGCCGGGATGCAGGTACTGGAGATCACACAGCTTCGCGCGCTTGCCGAGCAGATCACCGGCACACCGGCGCCGCTGCCGCCTGCCGGGCGTGTGATCGCAAAGGTCATCGGCCGGGACGGCACCTTGCTGGATACGATCGGAGAACGAAAGGAGGAGGATGACGATGCGTGAGATCAGAGCTTCACAGATCACGGATACCGTTGCGCGCCTGTGCGTCGAGGCAAACCGTCATCTGCCGCAGGATGTAAGGTCGCGGATCTGCGCGGCCTATGCAGATGAGCCGTGGCCGATCGCAAAGGAGGTGCTCGGGCGGATCCTTGAAAACGCGGACATTGCCGCCGAACGGTCGCAGCCGATCTGTCAGGATACCGGCATGGCCTGCGTTTTTGTCGAGCTGGGGCAGGAGGTCCATATCGCAGGCGATCTGAACGAGGCCATCCATGCGGGCGTGCGGCGCGGCTACACAGACGGTTTTCTGCGTAAGTCCGTGGTTCGCGACCCGCTGGATCGCGTGAACACCGGCGATAATACGCCCGCCATGATCTATTATGAGATCGTACCGGGCGACCGGCTGAAGCTGACTGTCGCGCCGAAGGGGTTCGGCAGTGAGAATATGAGCCGCATCGCCATGCTCCGCCCGTCGGACGGTCTGGACGGCGTAAAACAGTTTGTGCTGGACGCCGTGCTGCAGGCCGGGCCGAATCCCTGCCCGCCGATCGTAGTCGGCGTCGGCATCGGCGGTACCTTTGACAAGGCGGCGCTGCTGGCAAAGAAGGCGCTGCTGCGGGAGACGGGCGGGCACAATGAGGATCCGTTCTACGCGGAGCTTGAGCGTGAGCTGCTCGAGCGCATCAATGCGCTCGGCATCGGGCCGCAGGGCTTTGGCGGCAGGACCACCGCGCTGGCTGTACACATTCTCTCCATGCCCACGCACATTGCAGGACTGCCGGTCGCTGTCAATATCAACTGCCACGTGGCAAGACATAGAACGGAGGTGCTTTGATATGGCGCTCAGACTGAAAACGCCGCTTGGCGAAGCCGATGCGCGGAAGCTCCGCGCCGGCGACAGCGTGCTGCTGACCGGCGTGATCTACACCGCGCGGGACGCAGCGCACAAGCGTCTTTGCGAGCTGGTGGAGGCAGGCAAGCCGCTTCCCTTTGACCCGATGGACGCAGTGGTCTATTATGTCGGTCCGACACCTGCTGCACCCGGTCAGATCATCGGTTCGGCGGGGCCGACGACCTCCTATCGGATGGATGCCTACGCGCCCACGCTCATTGCGCTTGGTCTGCGCGGCATGATCGGCAAGGGCAAGCGGAATGCGGCAGTGATCGCCAGCATGAAGCAGCACGGCGCAGTCTACTTCGGCGCGATCGGCGGATGCGGCGCACTGCTCAGCAAGTGTATCCGGAAAGCCGAGGTCATCGCCTATGAGGATCTCGGCGCGGAGGCGCTTCGGCGCTTGGAGGTCGAGGACTTCCCGGTCACCGTGATCATCGACGCCCTTGGAAACGATCTCTACGAGACAGGCCGCAGGGCATATCTGGAGCAGTGCAATGGAAAACAACTATATTGATCTGTGCGCGCCGGAAGGGGAAGCGCCGATCTATGACCAGATCCGGCAGGAGCTCGCGGGCAGGATCCGCGCCGGAAGGCTCCCGGACGGCACACGCCTTCCGACCGTGCGGGAATTGTCGGAACAGCTGCATGTGGCAGAGGGCACGGTCAAACGCGCGTATGACGAGCTGGAACGGGACGGACTCCTAAGCAAAACGCCCGGGCGCGGCAGCTTCGTCTGCTACCACCGGACGGCCGACCGCCGGCAGGCGGCTCAGGAGCAGATCGATGCGCTGCTGCAGCAGCTGCACCAGATGGGGATCAGCGTCCATGAAATGAAACAGATCTTTGCGGACCGGCTGCGCCGTTTCTGTGCACAGCAGCCGAAGCTGCAGGTCGCACTGGTCGAATGCAACCCAGAGGTGCTTGCGCAGCTCAAAGAGCAGCTCCAGCATATGGACGGCATCGAGCTGCATACCCTGCTGCTCGAGCAGGTGCAGCAGCACCCCGGGCGGCTTGCGCAGCAGATGGATGTGATGATCACGACGACCGAACATGCAAAACAGCTTGCCGGGATGACCGGGCAGCCGGAAAAAGTTGCAAAGATCGCCCTGCGCCTGCAGGCGTCCAGTGTTGCGTCGATCGTAAAGCTTTCGCCGGGACAGCGCGTAGGGATCGTCAGTCAAAGTCTGCGTTTCGGCGCACTGCTGTGCAGCTTTTGCGGCGAATATACGCAGGGGCTTCAGATCGCAGAGCCGGCGCTTCTGGATCCGCCGGAATCGCTGTCTGCGTATCTAAGCGGCAAGGATGCGGTCCTCGTGCCGGAAGGCTATGAGAAGCTCTGCACACAAAAGGCGCTTGGGCTGCTGACACAGTTTGCGGCACACGCGCGCCTGATCTCCTGTTCCTACCAGATCGACGAGGGCTCTGCCATCTATCTGACCGAACGGCTCGAACGACTTCTGGCAAATCGATCTCCGAAATGAATTTTTTTCTTGCGTCGCTTGCATGGCCTGCAAGCGACGCAAGTTTCGTTGCATTTCCGGAAAAATAAATTGACTTCCCCATGGCCGGAGCTACAATAATAGGTAGAAACGGTCTGAAAATGAATTTTTCCAATCATTTTTTGAGAGGAGTTCCTTCCATGCAAACAGAGCAGACGCGAAAAAAGGTTCTTGTGATCGGTGTGATCGGAGCAGACGTCCATGCCGTCGGCAACAAGATCCTGTATCACGCATTTACCGAGGCCGGGTTCGATGTCGTCAATCTCGGCGTTATGGTGTCACAGGAGGAGTACATCTCCGCAGCCATCGAATCAGACGCGGATGCCATTGTGGTTTCCAGTCTGTATGGGCAGGGGGAGCTGGATTGCCGCGGGATGCGGGAGAAGTGCGATGAGGCCGGTCTTCTCGGGATCCCGCTGGTTGTCGGCGGAAACATCGTTGTCGGCAAGCAGAAATTTGAGGATGTGGAAAAGCGGTTCCACGCCATGGGCTTTGACCGCGCTTTCCCGCCCGGAACGCCGCCGGAAACGACCATCGACGCGCTGCGTGAGCTTTTGCATATGGATGCCGCTGCGTGCAGCGAGGCTGTGCCGGTATGAAGCCTGTTTTATTGACGGATTTCGGCAGCACCTATACCAAGCTGACGGCCGTAGACGTTGACGCGGCGCGCGTGCTTGGGACGGCAGCCGCCTATACGACCGTACAGACAGATGTCAATGACGGCTTTTCCGCCGCGCTGCGGCAGCTTGAGGAAAAAACCGGCAGGCTCGAATACGCCGAGCGCTATGCCTGCTCCTCCGCGGCAGGCGGACTGCGGATGATCGTATCGGGCCTTGTGCCGGAGCTGACGCTGGAGGCCGCGCGCATGGCCAGCCTTGGCGCCGGCGCAAAGCTGATCGGACAATTCTCGTTTGAGCTGACGGAGGATGATATCGACCAGATCCGGCGGGAAAAGCCCGATATCTTTCTGCTCGTCGGCGGGACAGACGGCGGAAACACGGCCTGCATTCTGCATAACGCAAACATGCTGGCTGCCATGCAGCCGGATTTTCCGATCATCGTCGCGGGCAACCGCTCGGCTGCGCGGCAATGCGAGCGGATCCTCGCCGGATGCCGCGTGCGGGTATGCGAAAATGTCATGCCGAAATTTGGCCTGCTCAAAACAGAGCAGACGCAGGCCGCGATCCGCGAAATTTTTCTGAGCCGCATCATTCAGGCAAAGGGACTCGATCGCGCGGCCGAAAGGATGAACGACATCCTCATGCCGACACCGGCAGCCGTGCTCAAAGCGCTTGAGCTGCTCTCCGGCGGGCTTGACGGCGAGCCGGGGATCGGTGAGCTGGCCGCGGTGGACGTAGGCGGCGCAACGACTGATGTCTACTCCATCTGTGAAGGAATGCCCCGGCAGATGAACACCGTCTACAAGGGGCTCCCGGAGCCGTATGCCAAGCGTACCGTCGAAGGAGACATCGGGATGCGCTACTCCGTTCTCGGCATTCTGGATGCGGCCGGTGCACGCCGCCTTGCAGAGCTGTCCGGGATCCCGGAGCCGCGGGTGGAAGCGCTGTGCCGGATGCTGAGCGAACAGACGGACCTCGTCCCGGACTGTGACGGGGAGCTGGCGCAGCTGGACCATGCGCTGGCATGTATGGCGGTCCGCACGGCGGCAAAGCGCCATGCAGGGACGATCGAAGAGACCTATACCCTGCTCGGGCAGACGTTCGTGCAGGCGGGCAAGGATCTGACGACCGTGCGGCGCGTCGTGGCGACCGGCGGGAGTCTGATCCATTCACCGCGTGTGCGCGAAATCGCGTCTTATTTCTGCTATGACCCCGCCGATCCGGCGTCTCTGCGCCCGAAAAACGCGGAGATCCTGATCGATTCCTCTTATATTCTCGCTGCAATGGGGCTGCTTTCCACGCATGATCCGCTTGCAGCGCTTCAAATTATGAAAAGGATGATCAGATAGATGGAAATTCAGAACAAAAAGCTGGACGAGGGCGTCTTCATGCAGGAGCGGCAGGAGGTCCTTGGCCAATGGCCGACGGGAAAGGACGTAGACCTGCAGGAGGCCGCTGATTATCAGAAACGGCTCGCGCCGGAACGTGTCTTTTCCACAAAGCTTCTGGAGGCCAAGAAAGCGGGGCGGACGCTCATTCAGCCGCGCGCCGGTGTGCCGGTGATCGAGGAGCATATCAAGCTCATGCAGTATCTGGAGAAGGAAGGCGAGGCCGACCTTCTGCCCACCACGATCGACAGCTACACCCGGCAAAACCGCTATGCCGAAGCGGAGGACGGCATCCAGGAATCCATCCGGCTCGGACGCGCCATGCTCAATGGCTTCCCCGCGGTCAATCACGGTGTCGCCGGCTGCCGGCGTGTGATCGAGAGCGTTCATACGCCGCTGCAGGTGCGGCATGGCACCCCGGACGCGCGTCTGCTGACGGAGATCGCCTATGCCGGCGGCTTTACCAGCTATGAGGGCGGCGGCATTTCCTATAATCTTCCGTACTGCAAAAATGTCCCGATGGAAACGACCATCCGCTCCTGGCAGTATGTTGACCGTCTGACGGGCCTGTACGAGGAAATGGGGATCTCCATCAATCGGGAACCATACGGACCGCTGACCGGCACGCTGGTGCCGCCGTGCATTTCTCACGCGGCTGCCATCATCGAGGCGCTGCTTGCCGCCGAACAGGGCGTGCGCAACATCACCGTCGGCTACGGGCAGTGCGGCAACATCGTGCAGGACATCGCGGCCATCCGCACGCTTGAGGAGCTGACCGAGGAATATCTGCACAAATACGGGTACGATCAGGTCGTTGTTACCACGGTGCTGCACCAGTGGATGGGCGGCTTCCCCGCTGACGAAGCCAAGGCCTTCGGCGTGATCTCCACGGGCAGCCTGATCGCCGCGCTCTCCAAGGCCACGAAGGTCATTGTGAAAAGCCCGCACGAAGCGGTCGGGATCCCGACGATGGAGGCGAATGCGCAGGGGCTCCGCTGCACGAAGCAGGTCGTCAATATGATGGCAGATCAGGTGTTCCAAAACTCGCATCTGGACGAGGAAATGGAGATTATCCGCCGGGAGACGCGCTGCATTGTCGACAAATGCTTTGAGCTGGGCAGGGGAGATATCGCGCTGGGGGTCTGCCGCGGCGTTGTGGCAGGCGTGCTGGACGTGCCGTTTGCGCCCTGCCGCTATAACGCAGGGCAGATGCTGCCCTGCCGCGATAACGAGGGTGCGATCCGCATTCTGAATATGGGGAATCTCCCATTCCCACAGGACCTGAAGGATTTCCACGCCGCGCGCATTGCGGAGCGCGCAAAATACGAAAAGCGTGCGCCGAGCTTCCAGATGGTCATCGATGATGTGTATGCGATCGGTAAGGGACGGCTGGTCGGCCGGCCGAGAAACTGATGGATAACGACGGAGGTATTATGTATGAAAATCAAAAATGTTGTCTGCGCGCCCGGACGTACCGGCTTCTATTTTGACGATCAGCGCGCGATCAAGCGCGGCGCGGGGCACGACGGGATGTTCTATATCGGTCAGCCTGTCACCGAGGGCTTTTCCGCAGTCCGTCAGGCAGGCGAGGCGATCTCGGTCATGCTGATCCTGGAGGACGGCCAGGTCGCTTACGGCGACTGCGCTGCGGTACAGTATTCCGGCGCAGGCGGGCGCGATCCGCTGTTTTTGGCGAAGGATTTTATTCCCATCATTGAGCAGTACATCAAGCCGTGTCTGGTCGGGCAGGAAGCGGACAATTTCCGTGCGCTTGCCGCAAGAATGGAAGCCATCGAGGTCGATGGTAAGCGGCTGCATACAGCGATCCGCTATGGTGTTTCGCAGGCGCTGCTTGACGCCGTCGCAAAGGCGAGCGGACGCATGATGTGCGAGGTCGTGGCGGATGAATACGGCTGCACGGTATCGGACCACCTGATCCCGATCTTTACCCAGTCCGGGGACGACCGGTATGATAATGCGGACAAAATGATCATCAAGGGTGCGCAGGTGCTCCCGCACGCATTGATCAACAACGTGGAGACGAAGCTCGGCGCGCACGGCGAAAAGCTTCAGGACTATGTAGCGTGGCTTCGTGACCGGATCTTAGCGCAGCGTCTGGACGAGCACTACAATCCGGTCCTGCACATTGACGTCTACGGTACGATCGGCGCAGCCTTCGGCAATCATAACTATGCAGCCATGGCGGATTATCTGGCGGTCCTGGAGCAGACCGCAAAGCCGTTCCACCTGCGGATCGAAGGACCGATGGACTGCGACTGTGACCGTGAAACGCAGATGGAGGCGCTCGCGGGGCTGACCGCGGAGCTGGACCGGCGCGGCATCGATGTTGAGCTGGTCGCTGACGAATGGTGCAATACGCTCGAAGATATCAAGCTCTTCGCCGATCACAAAGCCGGTCACATGATCCAGATCAAAACGCCGGATCTCGGCGGCATCAACAATACTATCGAGGCAGTCCTCTACTGCAAGGAAAAGGGCATCGGCGCATATCAGGGCGGCACCTGCAATGAGACCGACCGCTCCGCGCAGGTCTGCGTGCAGTGCGCCATGGCGACACAGCCGGCACAGATCCTCGCAAAGCCCGGCATGGGTGTGGACGAAGGCTATATGATCGTCTATAACGAGATGAACCGGATCCTCGCGCTGCGGAAGGCAAAGGCAGAATAACTGCGAAGCTTCAGCGCCGGTGCGCCGGGATCCCCATAACAGAAAAATCACGGCAGAGCCCTGCTTTCGGGGCTCTGCCGTGATTTGCTTTATGAAACGGGAATTTACAGATGCAGCTTGAGGTCTGTCTTGTCGAAGATCATGCTGCCCTGCAGATCCTGCATATGGCCTTTTCCGGCCTCGCGGGCGCGCGTGTACATGGCGTACGCGATGGAAATATCCGTGTAGGCGAGGCCGACGGCATTGAAATAGATGAACTCCTTCTCATTTTCGCGGCCGGGCTTGCTGCCGTCCAGCAGCTCGACGATGTTGGCGTAGATATCGCTGTCGCCGATCACGCCGTCTTTGTAGCAGCGGCTGACGGTCTGGGTGCGGTGCTTGACGGTCTGCCAGTCGTCGCAGACGATCTTGTCGGCCTTCTGCACGACGGCGTATTCGTCCTCCCAGCCGCCGATGTGGCTGTAGAAAGCGCCCTCCTTGATCCAGTCGGCCTTCAGAAGCGGCGCCTGTGCGCTCGTGGCCGTGACCAGAATGTCAGAATCGCGCATGGCCGCCTCCATATTCCCGTTGCAGGCGATGAACTGCATATCCGGGAGATAACGCGAAAGCTGCCGGATAAACACGGTCTCCTCCTCCGGGTATTTCGAGGCCAGCTTACAGACCTTCAGACCCGGACGCGCCGCCTTCATGCCGAGCAGATGCAGCTTGGCCTGCTCGCCGGCCCCGATGAAGCCGATCACCTCGGAATCCTCGCGCGCGAGCTTTCTGGCCGCGACCGCGCCCATCGACGCCACGCGCATATTGGAGCAGAGCGTCCCATCCATCACGCAGACCGGATAGCCGTTCTCCAGACTCGACAGCACGATGATGGCCGATAGATTCTGCGTGCCGAATTTGCGCGGGTTCTGCGGGAAAACAGACACCCATTTCACGCCGCAGACGCCTTCCTCCAGCAGCGTCGCCGGCAGACAGTTGATGCGGTCCTGTGTCTCCTGATCGAAGATCTGGACGATCTTATCGGGGAAAAGAATTTTTCCTTTTTCAAAATCGAGCAGCCCCTTTTCCAGTGCTGCAATGCTCATCTGCAGGTCAAATGCGCCTGCGTCGATCAATTCCTCCTGCGAAAGCGCGAGATAGCGGATCGCGTGCTGCTGTTCCATACAAAATTTCTCCTTCATTCTATTCTGCCGGCATCTTGATTATACCATATTATTTTCCCTTTTCAAGATAAAAAGAAAAATATTTTTCCTTCTTGAAATTTGATTTTTCTGTTCCTTTCGTGTAGAATAATCAGGCAGTCCAAAGGAGGTGCGCTTCGATGAACGAAATACAGCAGATCCTCTCCGGGATCAAGGGCGGCCGCTATGGCTTCCCCGCCGCGCAGCGGCTGGTCGCGGACTATGTTGTGAAGAATTACGAGCAGATCCCGTTTCTCTCGATCACGGCGCTGGCCAAAAACTGCGGTGTGAGCGAAAAGACCGTCGTGAAATTCTGCAACAGCCTCGGCTTTGAGAAGTTTACCGAGTTCAAGCGGACATTTTCCGCCTATGCGCAGTCCAAGCTCATCATCACGAATAAGCTCTCCAGTGCCAGCGCGCCGGATGGCGACGTGTTTGAGCGGACCATGCGGCAGGATATCTCCGCGATCGAAAAAACGATGACGCTGCCGGAGAACCGGGAAGCGCTCCCCGATGCGGCGCGCCGCATTCTGGCCGCCAAATGCGTCTATGTGACGGGCGGACGTGCCTCTGCCGCGCTTGCGGCGCTGCTGGCCTCGATGCTCCGCTATCTCGGCCTTCAGGTGCAGGAGCTTCTGCCCGGCGCCTGCGACTATTATGACCGGCTGATGACCGTCCGGCCGGACGATCTGGTCATCACCATCTGCTTCTCCCGCTATACCGCGCAGATCGCGGAGGGCGCGGCCTTCCTGCATGCGCGGGGCGTCCCGATCGTCCTCATGACCGATCTTGCGCCTTCGCCGCTGTATGGCTACGCCGCCTGCACGCTGCAGTGCGAGGCCTCGGCCGAGGGGTATTTTCCCTGCTATGCCGGGTGTTTGTCCATCCTGTACGCGCTTTGCAGCACGCTCGGCGCCATGCGCGGCCCGGATGCTGCCGAGCACGCACGGGAGCTGGAGCGCGTGCTTCTCGACCGCGGCGTGTTTCTGTGACGCCGAAAGCGCTGCAAGCGCAGGGACCCTGCTGCCGGATACGGCCTTCTGAATATGGAAAACGCTGTGAGAATTCGTAGGAACAGGCGAATTCTCACAGCGTGTTTTATGGGAGGCTTGCGGAGGGGGGGCGGGGCTCAGAACAGCGCGTCCATGGCGGCGATGGTCTTCTCGACCAGCTCGTCGCCGCCCTCGGGGCCGACCATCGTGGAAACGGGCTTCGAGCCGTAGCTTCCGCCGTCGACCGCGATCTGCGTGGGCAGATATCCGCCCTTGGCATTGGAGGAGAGCTGGATGATGAACGCCTGCCGCGCCTTGCAGCGGGCCTTCATCCGGTAGGAGTAGTCGACATAGAGCTCAAACGGGTTCGTCGCAAACGCGGCTGCGCCGATGCGGAAGACGAAAATCGGGAATTTAAAGCGTGTCGTTTCCTGCTGGAGCTTCCAGCGGTTGAGATAGCCGATGTCCTCGAAGCAGCGGATCATCTGCGCCTCGGTCAGCCGCTCGCCTGCGGGGCACGCGGCCTTGACCGCCTCGATGCGCGCGCCGGCGGCGTCGACGTCGGCCTTCTCTACGGTGCGCAGCGGCACGTCCATCTCGAAGCAGTTCGTCCGGAACACGGGGCGCGTCTGGATCTCATTGCGCGCCTGCCGGTAGCCGCGCAGGACGGCGTCGCAGATGCGGCCGCCGATCTGCTGGCACTCGCGCAGCATGTCAAAGCTGCGGTCGACCTCGGTCTCCTGCGCATTCCAGACGATCAGCTCGCGCTTGTTGTCCTTGGAGATGCGTACCAGGTCGAGCGGGTTCTGGTCGCCCGCCGCGCCGCAGAGCGGAAGCACGTAGATATTGCCCAGCTCCGCGCGCAGCTGCGTCCGGACCTCGCCCCAATAGTCGGCGGAGAGGAAGCGGTGCAGCTCATACACCTGGCTCGGGCACGGGATGCAGACCAGCGCGCCGGTCAGCTGCCGCTGCTCGTCAAAGGTATAGAGCATGTCGGCAGAATGGTCGGACGGGCCTTCGTAGCCAAGGAAATTCGGCTCGGAGCAGTCGCCGTACATCTTCGACTCGCGCTTGCCGTTCACGAGGAACTGCGGGCGGCGGTTGAAGGCGACCGCCGCATACTCGTGCGCCAGCGCCACGCCGCCCGGCCTGCGCGCGGCCCATGCTTCTTCGATCAGGTCGACCATTTTCCCGATGAAGAACTCCTCCAGCTCCTCATCCTTGAGAATGTCGTCTGGCTCCTCCATCTGCGGGCAGAGATCGCCGAGGACGCTCTTGAAATAGACCTCATACGTGGTATTTTTCGTAAACATGGTGGAGTTGTGCGTGTGGATCGCGTTGAACACGACGCGGCTGCGGTCCAGGCCCGGGGCGTCCAGCCGCTCCAGAATGCGGGAAATGTGCATCGTCGGCACGCCGGGCATATCCGCGGAGACAAGGATCATCTGCTCCTGGCCGTTTTCCAGCACAAGGCAGGTCGCCGTCAGCGGATCGTGGACGTAGCTCGAAATGCGGGAATAGAGCTGACCGATGACATAGATCGGCCGGTCAGGCGTAATGTCCGTCTGCGCCCAGCCAATGCGGATGTTCTTTTCCACGGTAACGTTCCTTTCTTTCAGATGCGGTTCTAAAAAAGGCGCTGCGGAAGCAGCGCCTTTTTGCATGACGGGATAAGACTCAGAACTCTCTCGCGTCGAGCTGGAGGGTGTAGTGGATGTCGTGGGCTTTTTCTTCGTCGGTGTATTTGCGGAGGGTGTTGATGGTCTGGCCGCCGTGGAACTTGCGGTCATTCACGTCTTCCGTCGTGCCCATGACGGTGACGTTCAGCTGACGGTGACGGGCACGGACGTGGTCCCAGTCAATGAAGTAGATGTGCGCGAACTCGCCGCCGTCGAGGACGCCGTCCTTGATGGTCATGGTCTCGCTGCGGCCGAAGAAGACGGAACGCAGGTGACCGTCGGTGTTCATGCTGGTGTAGTCGCCCGGCTCGTTGACGTAGCGGCCAAACTGCGTATGGATGGGGCCGGGGTGACGGTACTGATGCTCCTCGGCAAAGTCGGGGATCATCTTGCGCATGATGTCGAGCAGATCGTGCTGCAGGTATTCCAGATCGAACGAGTCGATATCGTGGGAGCACTCCTGGATCATGACGGAGCAGGTGGTGTGGTGGGACGCGATGCAGACCGTGCCGTTCTTGATGCCGGACTCCTTGACGATCTCAACGACCTCGCGGGAGACATCGTGGAAGGTGGGGATCCAGCCGCGGGACTGAAGTTCGAGTTCCTTCTGATAAACCTTAAATTCCATTGTGTTTGACCTCCAAATCAATTTGTTATATATTATTTTGTATGTCTTTCATCCCAAGCCTTGCGCACAGCGGCGATCATCTCGTCGACCATGGCCGCGCGGTCGGCAGCCTTGGCAACGCCGGAGGAAGAACCGGTCGCGTCGGCGCCCGCGATGATGGTGTTATAAACGTCCTGCCCGTTGGAAATACCGGCGGCGGTCAGCACCAGAATGTCAGGGTTGACCTCCTTGACGCCGCGGCTGGCGGCTTCCACATACTCAGGGCCGCTGGTGAGGCCCGTGCCGATCAGCTCGCTGGGCTCGGCCACGATGATATCAGGGTTCAGCTTGGCGATCATGCTGGCTTCGACGATGGAGTCTGCGCAGACGATGGTGGTCAGGCCGACCTCCTTGGCGCGCTCAATCGTCTTTTTCAGAACGCCCAACGTCAGCGGCTTTTCCACATGGTTGAGCATCACGCCCTCTGCGCCTGCGGCGACCAGCGATTCCGGCAGAATGTCGGCAAGGCCGCGGCCCGGCTCCAGCGGGTCCATATGCGGGGCAAAGACGTGGATGTGCTTCGTGGCGGCTTTGACCGCGCTGATCGAGACGATCGGCGTGGTAAAAATGATATCGACGCCGTATTTCTCAGAGGCTTTGTCGGCAGCGATTGCAAGGTCGACAACGTCCTGCCCGTAGAGGTAGGATTTCGGCCCGATCTCAAAAAACGGCGCGCGGATGGTATGCTGGTTCATACGGTCACCTCATTTCCTCAGATGACTTGATTATAAATCATATTTGTGTATGCGTCAATGATATTTGCTGATTTCTGCGTTTTACACAAAATTCAGCATGAAAAATCAGCGAAACACAAAATTTATTTTCTTGAAAGTAAATAATATTTATGTTACACTGTTCGCAGAACAAATATCAGGAGGGATATTCTGTGAAAGTGGAATCCATTCAGGCGGCAAAGGCCGCGTATGACATTGAAGCGCAGTGCATTCTCGAAATGAAGGATTATTTTGACGAGGACGCATTTTCTGCTGCGGTGGAGCTGCTCGCCAAAGCCCCACGCATCGGCGCGGCGGGCTGCGGACATTCGGGCATCATCTGCCAGCACTTTGCGCACCTCATGTGCTGCATCGAGCGTCCGGCACGCTTCATCTCCCCGGCAGAGGCCGTCCACGGCGCGACGGGCTTTTTGCAGAAGGGCGACGTGATGGTCTTTGCCTCCCGCGGCGGCAAGACGAAGGAGCTGCTGCCCATCGTGGACATCTGCAAGGCCAAGGGCGTGTCGATCATCACGGTGACGGAGAATCTGGAGTCGCCGCTGGCGCAGGCGGCGGACGTCGTGCTCAAGCAGCATGTGAACCGCGAGACGGACAAGTGGAACGCGCAGGGTACGACGTCCACGACGGCCCTCTGCATGATCTTCCACGCGCTGCAGGCAGCGCTCATCGAAGAAACGGGCTATCAGGCCGAACAGTTCGCCCTCATCCATCCGGGCGGAGCGGTCGGCGAACGGCTCAATCATAAAGCCCTATAACCTTACAAAAGGACGTGTGACCTATGGCAGCAGGCAGACTGAAGATCGACATTCGCAGAAAGAGAATTCTGGAGCTTCTGGCGCAGAACGGACAGGTGACGGTCGCGGAGCTGAGTGAGCTCCTGAACGCGACGCAGACGACCATCCGCACAGATCTGGACACGATGGCGGCGGAAAACCGCCTCGTGCGTATCCCCGGCGGCGCGGTCGCGGCGCCTGCACAGCCGATGCAGACGCCTGCACAGGAGGCCGCTCCGGATGCCCTTGCCGCGCAGAAGCGTGCCATTGCCGCCAAGACGCTTTCGCACATTCAGGACGGCGATACGCTGTTCCTTAACTCCGGCTCGACCACGCTGCGCGTGGCAGAGGCGCTCTGCGTGCGCAAGCGCCTTTGCGTTGTGACCAATTCCATCCGAGCAGCGGAGGTTCTGGCCGGGTATCCGGAGACGCATGTCGTGCTGCTGGGCGGCGAGATCAATGCGATTTACGGCTTTACGTTCGGCGACGACGCTGTGCAGCAGCTGGGGCGCTATCAGCCCGCGTGGGCGATCTTGTCCGTGGACGGCGTGAACGCCGTGCAGGGCATCACGACCTATCATGCGGAGGAAGCCATGGTCAACCGGATCATGATCCAGCAGGCCCATCAGGTGATCGTCGCCGCCGACCGTCGAAAGGTCGGGCGCGCAGGCTTCACCGGCATCTGTCGCTTGGACGATCGATTCACGGTCATCACGGACAGCGGGGCCAAGCCGGAGGAGCTGGACGAGATCCGCGCGACCGACGCAGCTGTGGAGGTCGCGGAGGAAGTATGAAAACAAAATTGCGCCCCGGGTGGGTGCTGGCGCTGCTCTGCACGGTGCTGTTCTTCTACGGGTTTTATCTCGGCGGTGTGCAGCTCGTCATCAGCGAGGTCTCGCGCGAATACGGCCAGAATGCCGCGGGCATGGGCGGCCTTGTGGCCGCGCAGCATGTTGCGGCGGTCGTGCTGCCGGTCGTGCTGGGCGCGCTGGCGGACCGGGGCGGGAAAAAACCGGTACTTTGCATCTTTGCGGCGGTCTTCGCCGTAGGCTGCTTTCTGGCGGGGCTTTCTAAAAGCCTCGGCGTGTATGTGATCGGCGCGGTCTGCGTCGGCGCGGGCTACAGCGTGTGCG
>ERZ808240.3047-NODE-3047-length-17075-cov-3.956287_pt1 | contig 17075 bp, 16 predicted proteins | sample MGYA00521084_ERZ808240 | MGnify/ENA primary metagenome ERZ808240 (study PRJEB31516, sample SAMN03275571) | gut metagenome | biome: mammalia-associated habitat; material: feces | host: Papio cynocephalus | place: Kenya | collected 2012-08-06 ... | reverse complement strand
GAAAAAGCCTATAACTTGTAAGGTGTGCACAAAAATAAATACAATATTTTGTCAAAAAAGCCAATAAAAAGCTTCTTGATTTCGTCATTTTTTTGACATATACTTTAAAATATAAATGTAAGCTCTTACATAAAACGGGAGCATGGAATCGAAAGGAGACCCAAAGATGATTAAATGGAAACGAATTGTCAGCGCGGCTGTCTGTGTATGCATGGCAGGAATGCTGATGACCGGATGTGGAAGCAAATCGGAATCTTCTAAGAAGCGTATTATCCGTGTAGCTCTTTCACAGTCTGAGGAACACCCTGAGTACAAGGGTATGGAGACATTTAAAAAGTATGTTGAAGAGAAACTTGGCGATAAATATGAAGTTCAGCTTTATCCGAATGAGCTTCTTGGTGGACAGACAAAAGCAATTGAGCTGACCCAGACTGGTGCGATTGATTTTACAATTGCCGGAACACCGAACCTGGAAATTTTTGCTGACGTATACGAAGTATTCAGTATGCCGTATCTGTTTACATCTGAGGATGCTTATTTCGCAGCCATGAATGATACGGATTATATGAATAAAATTTATGCGTCTACAGAAGATACAGGACTTCAGGTCGTAACATGGTACAATGTAGGAACGAGAAACTTCTATGCAAAGAAACCAATCAATACACCGGATGACCTGAAAGGTCTGAAGATGCGTGTACAGCAGAGCCCGGCAAGTATCAAGATGTGTAATGCTTTTGGTGCAGCTGCATCTCCGATGGCATTTGGAGAGGTCTATACAGCGATTCAGCAGGGAGTCATCGATGGAGCTGAGAACAATGAGCTCGCTCTGACGGACAATAAGCATGGTGAGGTCGCAAAATACTACAGTTACACTATGCATCAGATGATCCCGGACGTTCTGATTGCAAACTATAAGCTTCTCAACGACATGAGCGAGGAAGACAGAGAAGTATTTGAAGAAGCTGCAAAACTTTCTACGGAGACAGAGCTGAAAGACTGGGAGACAGACGTAGAGACAGCGAAGAAGACAGCAGAAGAAGATATGGGTGTTACATTTATTTACCCTGACATCAATCTTTTCAAAGATAAAGTTAAGAACGTACAGAAAGAAATGCTGAAAGACAATCCGAACATCAAGGATCTGTACGAGCATATTCAGAAATACAACAAACAGTATGAAGGGGAGGCGAAATAATGGAAGCATTACACAAATTCAGAAATGTGTTAGATAAAATTGTTGGAACCATTTGTGTGCTTCTCTTTGCACTGATGGTAGTTGTAGGAACTTATCAGATTGTAACAAGATTTGTATTCAATAACCCAAGTACAATTTCCGAAGAACTTCTGACATACTCCTTTGCATGGATGGCAATGTTCGCAACGGCTTATGTATTTGGAAAACGTGATCACATGAGAATGACATTTGTCGTAGATAAACTTGCTCCGGCACAGAGAAAAGTACTGGAAATTGTAATTGAGATTCTTGTCATTGCATTTGCAGTCATCGTACTGATTTATGGTGGATTTAACATCATGGGACTGACTATGACTCAGAAGACTGCTTCTCTTGGAGTGATGATGGGTCAGGTTTATTCCGTTGTTCCGATTTCCGGAATCCTGATTGCAATTTATGGAGTTTTAAATGTCATCGACCTTTGTAAAGGTTATGAGAAGAAAGAAGAGGAGGAAAAATAATTATGAACACTGCACTTGTATCCGGACTGATTATTTTAGTCCTCTTGATTATCATGCTGATCGCCGGTGTGCCGATCGCAGTAGCACTTGGTGTATCTTCTGTATGTGCGATTCTTCCGATTATGGATCTGAATGTAGCCGTACTGACCGGATGCCAGAGAATCTTCTCCGGTATCTCCGTATTCAGCCTGTTAGCAATTCCGTTCTTTATTCTTGCAGGAAACATCATGAATAAAGGTGGTATCGCAGTCAGACTGATCAACCTTGCAAAATTAATTACAGGACGCGCTCCTGGAGCACTTGCTCAGACAAATATCCTTGCAAATATGTTATTTGGTTCTATTTCCGGATCTGGTACAGCAGCAGCTTCTGCTATGGGATCTATCATTGGACCAATCGAGAAGGAAGAGGGATATGACCCGAACTTCTCAGCAGCAGTAAATATTGCAACTGCACCGACCGGACTTCTGATTCCACCAAGTAACGTTATGATCACATACTCACTGGTCAGCGGAGGAACTTCCGTAGCAGCCCTTTTCATGGCTGGTTACATTCCTGGAATCCTCTGGGGACTTGCTTGTATGTTAGTTGTATATGTTATCGCAAAGAAAAAAGGTTACCGTGCAAAAACACGTTTTACAGCATCTGAAGCCGGAAAGATTATCCTTCAGGCTCTGCCTTGTCTGCTTCTGATCGTAATCGTAATCGGTGGAATTATCTTCGGTATCTTCACTGCAACAGAAGGTTCCGTAGTAGCCGTAGTATACAGCTTACTCTTGTCATTATTTGTATACAAATCAATCAAGATCAAAGAACTGCCGAAGATTCTTCTGGACAGTGCTGAGATGACAGGTATCATCATTTTCCTGATTGGTGTATCCAGCATCATGTCATGGGTTATGGCATTTACAAACATTCCAGAGCTGGTATCTACTGCACTGTTGTCATTCAGCAGTAACAAGTTCGTTATCCTGTTCCTGATCAACATTATCCTTCTTGTTGTCGGAACATTTATGGATATGACACCGGCCTGCCTGATCTTCACACCGATCTTCCTGCCGGTATGTACCGCACTTGGAATGGACACTATCCACTTCGGTATCATGATGATCTTCAACCTGTGTATCGGAACCATCACACCACCGGTCGGAACAACACTGTTCGTTGGTGTAAAAGTCGGAAAAGTACAGATCGAGACAGTATTCAAGCAGCTGCTTGTATACTTTGCAGCAATCTTCATCGTGCTGATGCTCGTAACATATATCCCGAACTTAAGCCTGTGGCTGCCGAAACTGATGGGTTACATCTAAATATAAAAACACTATATAGACAATAAAAACTGCACAGGCCTGGATCTTTTTCTATGGTTGCTGCGCCGCATATTATTGATTTTCTACGCAAACTCGCCTTGAAAAACAGGCTCAGACAAAGCTCCGAAAATCAAGCTATGCTCGCAACCATGACGAAAAATACTCCATAGGCCTGTGCAGTTTTTATTGTCAGGATTTCGTGGTTTTATATGTGAGGATTATGGTGGGGACTGCTGTGTGGAAGGGTGAGCTGTATATAATTCATTCATGAAATTGTGAAAAATGTAAATTATTCGCTCATGAAAATGTGAATATATATATGGAATTCACTAATAAAATTGTAAAAGAATTCGAATTATTCGCTCATGAAATTGTTAATGCGTTGAATAAACAGCGAAAATATGGTAATCTTAGTATATGAGGTGAATGGTATGTATTTGAGACGAAAAATAGATGATTATTTGAAGGAATGGAAAAATAGTGAGGAACGTAAGCCTTTAATTATTAAAGGCGCAAGGCAGATTGGAAAGACGGAGTCTATCCGTAAGTTTGCGGAAGAAAATTATACTTCATTTATTGAGATTAATTTTGTGGAGGAGCCAAAGTATCGTGCAATTATTGCAGATGGATATGGGGCGGATGAAATTGTGAAAAGCATTTCCAGAATTGATCCACAGAAGCAGTTTATTCCCGAGGAGACATTAATATTTTTTGATGAGTTGCAGGAATTTCCGGAAATTGCGACTTCACTTAAATTTTTTGCTCAGGACGGACGATTTGACATTATATGCAGTGGGTCATTACTGGGAATTTCATATCAGCGGATTGAAAGTAACAGTGTTGGATACAAGAATGATTACATGATGTATTCTATGGATTTTGAGGAATTTTTGTGGGCGAAGGGATATCAAGACGATGTGATAGAAGATATGCTGGAGCATATGTGTCAGGGGAAAGCATTTGGAGAGGCAGAGCTTTATACATTTGAGGAAGCATTTCTTGATTACTGTATTTTGGGGGGACTTCCGGCGGTGGTTCGGGAATACATCAGCACGAACACATTTACAGGGACATTACAGATGCAGACGCAGCTTTTAGAAGACTACAAGGAAGATATCCGAAAGTATGCCGACGGACTGGATCAGACGCGGATATTGAATGTATTTCAGCATATTCCGGTACAGCTTGCGAAGGATAATAAAAAATTTCAGATATCAAAGGTGGCAAAAGGAGCCAGATTTAAAGATTACCGAGGCTGTATTGAATGGTTGAAAGATACGGGGCTTGTAAATGTATGTTATTGTCTGCAATATCCGGAATTGCCATTAAAAGGTAATTATGATGAAGAGAAGTATAAGCTTTATTATTTTGATACCGGAATGTTGGTAGCAATGCTGGATGAGGAAGCACAGGAGGATTTGCGGGCGAATAAGAATATGAATGTATATAAGGGTGCTTTGTATGAAAATATTGTGGCAGAGGCACTTGTGAAAAGCGGGTATGGTCTGTACTATTATAAAAAAGAAAATGCCACGTTGGAGGAAGATTTTTTTGTGAGAACAAGAGATTCTCTTGTGCCGGTGGAGGTAAAGGCAACCAATGGCCGGTCAAAATCATTGCGGACATTAATTCAAAGTGAAAATTATCCGGATATTAAGTTTGGAATAAAATTAATTAAAGGGAATATAGGCATTGAGAATGGAATTCATACATTCCCATATTTTTGTACATTTTTGTTGAAGAGATATATGAAATGGATTTCGACACAGAATTAGAAAAAACCCCGTCCCCAATTGCCGTTCTAATGTAAATATGGTATATTTAACTTAATTGATGCCGGAGGCATCTTACATACGAAAAAGATTTAAAAGAATAAAAGTCAGGAGTGATAGAACATGTATCAGGATGATTACAAACGTTGGATGGAGGCTGATTTGGAGGATGCAGATCTGAAGCCGGAACTGACAAGAATCGAAGGAAATGACGAGGAAATCAAGGAGCGTTTTGCGGTTGCGCTTAAGTTTGGAACTGCAGGACTTCGCGGGGTTCTCGGAGCAGGTACGAACCGGATGAATATCTATGTTGTGCGTCAGGCTACACAGGGGCTGGCGAACTGGGTGAAGACACAGGGCGGAACGCAGACGGTGGCAATCAGTTATGACAGCCGTATTAAAAGTGATGTGTTTGCAAAAAATGCAGCAAGTGTACTTGCAGCTAACGGAATCAAGGTTCGCATCTATGATGCACTGATGCCTGTACCGGCGCTTTCATTCGCAACACGTTATTACAATTGTAACGCAGGTGTTATGGTAACAGCTTCTCACAATCCTGCAAAATATAATGGATACAAAGCTTACGGACCAGACGGCTGCCAGATGACGGATGATGCTGCAGCTATTGTATATGAGGAGATTCAGAAGACAGATGTGCTGACCGGAGCAAAATATATGCCATTTGCACAGGGTGTGGAGGAAGGTCTGATTCGTTTTGTCGGTGATGACTGTAAGAGAGCACTTTACGATGCAATTGAAGAGAGGCAGGTTCGTCCGGGTCTTTGCAAGACTGCAGGACTGAAGCTTGTGTACAGCCCGCTCAATGGTTCCGGACTTGTACCTGTTACACAGGTATTAAAGGACATCGGAATTACAGATATTACAATCGTTCCTGAGCAGGAGTATCCAAATGGATATTTCACAACATGCAGCTATCCGAACCCGGAGATTTTTGAGGCACTTGAGAAAGGACTGAACCTTGCAAAAGAGACAGGAGCAGATCTGATGCTTGCAACGGATCCGGACGCAGACCGTGTTGGTATTGCCATGAAGTGTCCGGATGGTTCTTACGAGCTGGTCAGTGGAAATGAAGTGGGCGTTCTGCTTCTTGATTACATTTGTGCAGGACGTATTGAGAAAGGCACGATGCCAAAGAATCCGGTAGCAGTGAAATCTATCGTGTCTACACCGCTTGCCGATGCAGTTGCCGAGCATTATGGTGTAGAGCTTAGAAGTGTTCTGACAGGATTCAAATGGATCGGTGATCAGATTGCAGGTCTTGAGGCAGCAGGCGAGGTTGACCGCTTTATCTTTGGATTTGAGGAAAGTTATGGATACCTGGCTGGCCCTTATGTACGTGACAAAGATGCCATTATCGGATCTATGCTGATCTGTGAGATGGCAGCTTATTATAGAAGCATCGGAAGTTCTCTGAAGCAGAGAATGGAAGAGATTTATTCTGAGTACGGACGTTATCTTAACAAGATTGACAGCTTTGAGTTCCCGGGACTCAGTGGTATGGATCAGATGGCTGCAATTATGCAGGGACTGCGGGACAAACCGCTCGAGGAGATTGCAGGTTACAAAGTTGTAGGTGTAACGGATTATAAGAAATCAGAGGAAACAGGTCTTCCGGCTTCCAATGTACTTCTTTACAAGTTGGAGAATAAGGAAACCGTTATCGTTCGCCCTTCCGGAACAGAGCCGAAGATTAAGATTTACTATACGACTCTTGGTAAAGATCTTGCTGAGGCTCAGGCTGAGAAAGACAAGCTGTCAGAGGCATTGAAGCCGATTATGAAATAAAATCCTTGTTTATGACCGCACAGAAGCTGCCGGAAAATGTAGCGCTGTGCGGTTAAGATATAAAAGGAGGTATGTCATTATGTTACATGAAGTATTATTTGCGTCCTACAACGGTCGCGACCAGGTTCAGGGGTGGATTTACGTTCCGGCCTGTAAGCCAAAAGGAATTGTTCAGGTGATTCACGGATTTGGAGAGCATTCCAGACGTTACTTGCACATGATATCCGCATTCTTAGATGCCGGTTATATTGTGGCAGCAGACGACCATGTTGGACATGGAAAGACCGCGATGGTCAACAATGTATGGGGCGACTGGGGAGATAAAGGACCGCATACAATGATGGAGGACGAGCACACCTTAAAGGAAATCGTGTGTAAAAAATATCCTGATTTGCCATATTTCTTATTTGGTCACAGTATGGGATCTTTTATTACAAGAGATTTCATCGCAAAATATGGTGAGGAACTGACGGGAGCAACCATCTGCGGAACAACCGGAATCTTCCGTGGAGCCGAAGAAACCGGAAAGAAATTAAAAGAAGTCATTGATGCCGGACATGGAGAAGAATTCAATCCAGAATTTGCAGGAGAACTGATGGGATGGATGTGCGAACGCTGCGGAGAAGTCAGCATTGGAAATGAATGGATCTGTGCAGACCCTTATGTACAGCGTGACCATGCGGATGACCCATTTGACGCATTTACAAGACCAACCAGTAATCGTTCCATCTATGATTTCATACAGATGATGTTACAGATAGAAGGAACCGAGTGGGCAGATAAAGTACCAATTGACCTGCCAATTTATAATATTGCAGGCGACCAGGATCCAGTCGGCGAATATGGAGTTGGAGTATATCAGGTAAGCAACTGGCTGATTCAGACAGGCCACACCGTTACGACAAAACTTTATTCCGGATACCGTCATGAGATACATAATTACGCAGAGATAAAAAATGAAGTCGAGGCTGGAATTATCGCATTTATGGACGGAACATTAAGTTAATAAATTAACAGGACACGTAGTAAAATGCCAAAATACTACGCGTCAAACTTAGGTTGGGGACGTAGTAAAACGCTAAAATGCTACGTCCCTAACTGCGTTTTGCGGTGTCCCCAAATTAAAATGAACAGGAGAAGATAGATGAGTGGAAAGTTATATGGAGTTGGTGTTGGACCGGGAAATCCGAAGTTGATGACATATCTGGCTGTGGAGACAATTAAAAATTGTCCGGTGATTGCAGTACCAGCTGAGGGCAGAGAGCATGCAGTCAGTTACAGAATTGCTTCTGGGATTGTGAAGAATATGGATGAAAAAGAATGTCTTAACTTATCCTCGCCGATGACAAAAGATTCAAAGATTTTGGAAGAAAATTACAAAAGAGTATCGGAAGAGATTATAAAGAAACTGGAGGAAGGTAAGGATGTAGCTTACCTGACATTGGGAGATCCGACCATTTATTCTACATACATCTATATTCAGCATATTGTAAAGGAACGTGGATATGATGCGGAGATTATCAATGGAGTGCCTTCATTTTGTGCGGTTGCGGCCAAGCTTGGAGACAGTCTTGCAGATAGATCTGAACAGCTTCATATTATTCCGTCCAATTATGATATTGAGGGAGCACTGGCATTTCCGGGAAATAAAATTCTTATGAAGGCAGCTTCAAAGTTATCGGCTGTGAAGAAAGTCTTGAAAGAACAGGGACTGGAAGCACAGATGATTGAAAACTGTGGCATGGAAGATGAGCAAATCTATCACAGTGTGGACGAGATGCCGGAGAAGGCGGCGTATTATACAACTGTAGTGGTGAAAGAAAGACATAGAGAAAAATGATAAAATAAAAAAGCTGTGAAATGAGTAGTAGTTCTTTTTAAGGAAGATATCAATTTAGTACCTACTCTGAAATCACAGCTTCTTTTTTCAGTTATAAAGTCAAATATAAACTTGTTATTCTGTTACAGCTTCCTTTACAGCAGCTTCCTCTTTATTTGGAAATATTTTCCCAAAGACGAAACGGATAAATGGTCCGCAATAAAAAATCTGCCAGAAGAGAGCAACCGGGAAATTGAAAAATGTAGTCTCAAACCATACAGAGATGATATTTGCTCCGGCGTTCTTGAACAGTACAGTTGCAATCAGACTCATAACAGGGCACATAATACATACGATCATTGCGGAAATTGCAATTGTGATGGCAATTGGTCTGTCATTTGGAGTGACGATACGGAATGCAAGTGCATGTGCAAGTTTGTCAACAACAAAAAGCTCTAGCACGAATGCGACCGGCCACATGATTTTCATTTCTCCGAAAGCCATCAGGAAGATTTCATTGCTCATTCCTCCCATGTTCAGAGCGATGTTGTAGCAGATCATAACGTAGACCATAAGAAATGACATCATAAGTGTAAAAATAATGTTTTGAAATAAATTTTTTGGCATAATTGATTCTCCTTTTCTTAAAAAATGAATGATTTTAATTAAAAATGAGTACAAAAAAGACACTTGTGTTGTTCGTTATCAAGCATACACTTGTGTCGTTTCCAATTATAACCAAAGTTTCTGTATGAAATTTTCGCACAGTTTTGTATTATAACAAAAAGGTGGAGGAAAAGCAAGTGTTAAAAAATAAACAGGGGACGTAGTAAAACGTTAAAATGCTACGTCCCCAACAGCGATTAACGGTGCCCTTTTTTTAGAAATTTATGGTATACTAAAACAAATGAGAGCTCATAGGAAGGGGAAAATTATGAAACCTGTAGTGGTGAGAAATGTTGCAATCGGTGAGGGTATTCCGAAAATCTGTGTACCGATTGTTGGAAAGACGATAGATGAGATATTAGGTCAGGCAAAGTATATTTGCAAAATAGGAGCAGATGTGGTCGAGTGGCGTGTAGACTGGTTTGAGGAAGTGAATCATTACGAACATGTGGAAAATGCTGCGAAGCAGTTAAGAAATGTGCTTGGCGAGACACCGATTCTTTTTACATTCCGTACTTCTAAAGAGGGCGGAGAGCGCGCGATAGAGCCGGACGAGTATGTGGTATTGAATGAAAAAATTGCGAAAAGCGGATATGTGGATCTTGTGGATGTGGAAGTGTTTACCGGGGATGCATATGTGGAAAAAGTTATAAAAACAGCGCACGAATGTGGAGTAAAGGTGATTGCTTCTAATCATGATTTCCAGAAGACTCCACCAAAAGAAGAGCTGATTGCAAGAATGAAAAAAATGCAGGATCTGGGAGCGGATATTCCGAAGATTGCAGTGATGCCACAGAGTAAGGGAGATCTTCTGACACTTTTAGCGGCGACGGAAGAGATGACAAGATGTTATGCAGATTGTCCGATTATTACAATGTCTATGACAGGAACCGGAGTGCTCAGCCGTCTGTGTGGAGAAGTCTTTGGCTCAGCATTGACATTTGGCTCAGCAGGATGCGCATCTGCGCCTGGACAGATTGATGTGGAAGAGCTGAGGAAGGTGCTCGGAGTTTTACATAAGAGCTTATAATAACTGTAATTAAACTGTAACTATTATAAGAAATTAAATTTAGATTTAAGCATAGACGTGATGGGGAAAGGACTTGAATTAGAGTATGCAAATTAGTATATTGCTGGCAAAGCAAATCGCAGAATTATTTTTAATGATTCTTATGGGATACATAGTAGTAAAATTAGGATTGGTGACAGACGATGACAGTAAAGTTTTGTCGAAAATTGTCTTATATCTTGTCATCCCTTGTGTCATCATTGATGCATTTCAAATTGATTATACTCCGGATAAGGTGCAGGGAATGCTTCTTGCTCTTGCAGCATCTGTAGTTTTACAAATATTGCTATTAATAGCAGTATGGGGGATAGGAAAAATATTCCACTTAGATGAAGTGGAAGTTGCGTCTATTTATTACTCCAATTCCGGAAATCTGATTGTGCCGATTGTGACGTATGTACTTGGAAAAGAGTGGGTTGTATATGGTTGTGTATTTATGAGTGTTCAGTTGATTTTTATGTGGACCCATGGAAAGCACATTATCAGTTCCGGTGAAAAATTTGATTGGAAAAAGATTGTGTTGAATATTAACATGATTGCAATTTTTCTCGGAGCCTTGTTATTCCTGTTAAAAATTCATTTGCCGGGTGTGGTAGATGACACACTTAGTGCAGTTGGAGGAACGATTGGACCGGTCAGTATGATTGTGACAGGTATGTTAATTGCTGGAATGAACCTGCGAGATATTTTCACCAATAAAAGGGTGTATGCGGTTACATTTTTACGTCTGATATTTGTTCCGCTGATTGCCTTGGCAATTTTGAAAATCAGTGGCCTGGTTGCATGGCATCCGCAAGGAGAAAAGATTTTACTGGTTATCTTTCTGGCAGTGATTACACCATCGGCATCGACGATTACACAGATGTGCCAGGTGTATGGCGGCAATTCGAAGTACAGCAGCGCAATCAATGTTATGACGACATTGCTGGCGATAGTAACGATGCCGGTTATGGTATTGCTGTATCAGAATATTATTTAATTTCATATTTTGAACACATTTCAGAAATGTGTCAGAAGAGATGTATGGGAAGATACGTCATATGAGAATCTTGTTCTTAGTAAATCTGGGAAATCAGATGGACACGGAGAAATTTATCTACTGGGTGTTTAAATATCGTTTCAATGGGTTTTATTTTTCAAAATGACTATTATAAGCCATATAGCTTGTAGTTCCAAATCCGGGAGTGGCAGTCATACTGCTCCCGGATTTTATATCTTTTATATCAATCTGTCTTTTATCTCTGAAAAATTAATCTCTAGATTTCCACCATAAATCATAACCGGAACAGTATCCTGGAACGTATACATATGCGGATAGTCTTCGCCTTCAAAGAAATAGCACAGCACAGTCTCACGCTTCGGATCTACAATCCAGTATTCCCGGACACCGGCGTTCTGGTATTTGGAAACTTTTTTTATGTAATCCCGGCTGCGGCTTGACGGAGATACAATCTCGATACAGAAGTCCGGCGCGCCATAAACGCCTTTCTCTACAAGGCGGTCGAGCTGGCAGATAACGGAAATATCTGGTTGGATCATCGTGCGGTTATCACAGTCCAGCTGGACATCAAGTGGGGCTGGCAGAACTTTACATGGACCTTTGTTTTTACGAATATAAAAACCGATGTCCATTAGCAGTTCACTGATTAGTTCCTGATGTATAGAACGCGGTGATTCCAGAAAGATTAAATGTCCATCAATGAGTTCGGCGCGGACATCGTCTGGGAGAGCATAATAGTCGTCCAGAGTATATTCACCTTGTTTTTTACCAGAAGAAGCAGTATAGGCTGCGGCAGATTCTCGAATTCCGTCTATACCGGAATCAATATCTCTAAACAGGACATCATTCAGAGCCTTCAAAGTTGCATAACGAGGAGACTTTGTCTCGCCGTTCAGAATCTTGTTGATGGTGCCGACCGGAATGCCGGACAGTCGGGAAAGTTGTTCTGTTGTAATGCCGAGTTCATTTTTTCTTTCCTTGAATTCTTCTCCTAATGATTTCATACAACTCCTCCTTGAAATGTTTTGTTAAAATTAGTATATCTATAAAACGGATAAAAGTCAATGTAGAATATCCATAAATTACCAAATAACCGAAAACGGTTAAAAATATGCAATAATGACTTGACCAGAAGGTGCAAGATAGACTATTATGAGTGATAAGAAACGGTGAGAGGGTAGAAGAATATGAAAAAGAGTAATCCAAAGGCACTATTGCCAATTGGCGTATTTTTAGTCCTTTATCTGGGACTGGGTATCATATTTGAATATGTAATGAAGATTCCGATGGGCTTCTATAATATCCCGATTGTACTGGCGTTTATGGTAGCAATTCTGGTAGCATGCCTGCAGAACCGGGAAGTAAAGTTTGATGATAAACTGGCGATCATGGCTCAGGGACTGGCGGATAAGAATATTATCACGATGCTTTTAATCTTTCTTGTAGCAGGAAGTTTTGTTGGTGTTGTTGGCAGGAGCAGCGCTGAGAGTGTGGCGTATTTTATGCTTGCTCTGATTCCTGCAAAGTTTTCCGTGGCGGTGCTTTTTGTGGTGGCTTGTTTTGTATCAACAGCTATGGGAACATCGGTAGGAACGATTACGCTGATTGCTCCGATTGCGGCAGCAGTATCTGAGGCATCAGGCTTTGACCTGGCACTATGTGTGGGCTCGGTCATGGGAGGTGCTATGTTTGGAGATAATCTGTCCTTTATCTCAGATACGACCATTGCTGCGTGTAACGGACAGGGCTGTCAGATGAAGGATAAATTCCGTGAGAATTTCTGGATTGCATTTCCGGCGGCATTTGTAACATTAGTCCTGATACTTATCTTGTCATTGCGCACGGATCTTGGCGGAGCAGTGACTCATGAATATCATCTGATTCAGATGATTCCGTATCTGCTTGTGCTTGTAGGAGGAATAGCCGGGATTAATGTCTTTGTTGTATTACTGATTGGTATATTTTCAGGAATTATTATTATGCTTGCTACAGGCCAGACAAATGTTGTAGACCTGATCAGCAGTATGGGATCCGGAATTTCCGGAATGTTTGAGACTTGTATGGTTGCAATACTGGTCGCTGCATTGTGTGCACTGATTCGTGAATATGGCGGTTTTGAAGCACTATTATCATTCATACGAAAAGTGTTCCGTGGCCGAAAGGGTGGTCAGCTTGGTATGGGACTTCTTGTTGCAGCGATGGATATTGCGACTGCCAATAATACAGTGGCAATTGTCATGGCCAATCCAATTGTGGCAGAGATGTCAGAGGAGTACGGAATTACACACAGCAAAGCGGCGTCATTGCTGGATACATTTTCCTGTATCTCACAGGGAGTGATTCCTTATGGCGCGCAGATGCTGGTTGCATTGTCGGCAATTCATGAGCTGGGATATGAACTTTCCGCATTTGACGTGATACCGAAGCTGTTCTATCCGGGCTTGTTATTCATCAGTTCGTTGCTGTTTATTTTTGTAATCCCGCAGAAAAAGAGTCTATAATTTTATGAAATACTTTATTAAAATATTTATTGAAACTTATTGGAATATGGCGTTGTGCCAATGTGGTGCCGTTGACAAAGATTTTTATTTTTTATATAATAAAAACCTATTGAAAGAGTAAGAAAAGGGGACTGTAATCCATGTTAAATCAGTTTTCAAGAACACAGTTGCTGCTTGGAAAAGAAGCAATGGATAAATTAAAAAATTCAAGAGTTGCCGTATTTGGAATCGGCGGAGTCGGTGGATATGTATGTGAGGCGCTGGTGCGAAGCGGAGTTGGAACATTTGATTTGATTGATGATGATAAAGTATGTCTGACGAATCTGAACCGCCAGATTCTTGCGACAAGAAAGACGGTCGGACAGTACAAAGCAGATGTGATGAAAGAGAGAATGCTGGAGATTAATCCGGATATTGAAGTCAATGTCCACAAATGTTTCTTCCTTCCGGAGAATGCAGATGAATTTCAGTTTGATCAGTATGATTATGTGGTTGATGCTGTAGATACAGTAACTGCAAAGATTGAGCTGGTCATGAAAGCAAAAGAGATGGGCGTGCCGATCATCAGCAGTATGGGAGCCGGGAACAAACTGGATCCAACTGCTTTTCGTGTGGCAGACATCTATAAGACAAAGATGTGTCCGCTTGCAAAGGTCATGCGCCGTGAGTTAAAGCAGAGGGGCGTGAAGAAGCTGAAAGTCGTATATTCTGAAGAGAAGCCTACAAGACCTCTGGAAGATATGTCTATCAGTTGCAGAAACCACTGCATCTGCCCGCCGGGAGCAAAGCACAAATGTACAGAGAGACGTGACATTCCGGGAAGTGTTGCATTTGTACCGTCGGTCGTAGGACTGATCATTGCCGGAGAAGTCATCAAAGATCTGACGGTAGAAGAACGTGCAATTTATTTTAACTAAATCTTTGTTCTATCATATGGAAAAGGGATACATGTCATGGAATTAAGAGTTTTACGTTATTTCCTGACTGTGGCAAAGGAGTAGAGCTTTACAAAGGCCGCAGAACAATTGCATATTACACAGCCGACGCTTTCCAGACAGCTTGCGGCATTGGAAAAGGAGCTTGGAACACTTCTCTTTCATCGTAACGGACGCAATATTACCCTTACGAATGAAGGCCTTTTACTGAAGCGAAGAGCGTTGGAAATTATTGATCTGGAAGATAAGATTATAGATGAATTTCATGAAAATGATGAAGTGGTAGAAGGAATAATTTCCATAGGATGCGGTGAATTTGCAGCGGTAGAGATTCTTGCAAAAATCTGTGAGAGTTATAAGAAAAAATATCCGTTGGTTCAGATTTCGCTACATACCGGGACCGCCGATGTAATTTATGAAATGATGAATAAAGGCCTGGTGGATATTGGCCTGTTTTTGGAGCCGGTCAATACCGACGGACTTGATTATATCCGCATGCAGGACAGTGATCACTGGGTAGTGGGTATGCGGCCGGACGATCCACTTGCGCAGAAGGAATATATCCGGAAAGAAGATTTGTTAAATGTTCCGTTGATATTACCGGAGCGTGTCGGAGTACAAAGTGAGCTGGCGAACTGGTTTGGAAAAGATTTTGAAAAGCTTCACATAGCATTTATCAGTAATCTTGGAACGAATGCCGGAATTATGGCTATGCACGGACTTGGATATCCAGTTTCAATTGAAGGTGCACCAAGATACTGGCGGGAAGACCTTCTTGTCCAGAAGAAATTATATCCCGAGATTAAGACAAGTACAGTCATCGCCTGGAGAAGAAATATTCCATATTCCAGAGCAATTCAGTTGTTCATAGAAGAGATTAATGCCTTTCAGGCATAGAAAACAATGTAATATAAGTATTTGTCATAACAATATCAGAGAGCTACAATAAATGTGTAGATTTGGGAACGATAAAAGTTCTTGAATTTACACATTTTTAATTTCCGGATGTATAGTTGTCACTAAAATCAGTGGTGGCAGACAATCGTAAAGAAGGAGGATGTTTTTATGGCAAAGAAATTAGTTGCATTTTTCAGTGCAAGCGGAGTAACAAAGAAAGTGGCAGAGATGATTGCTCAGGCGGCAGACGCAGATCTGTATGAGATTACACCAAAGCAGCTATATACGAAAGCAGATCTTGACTGGATGAATAAAAAGTCAAGAAGTACAATTGAAATGACAGATAAAACAATCAGACCAGAGATTACAGATACAGATGCACAGATTGAAAATTACGATGAGATTATTTTAGGTTTCCCAATCTGGTGGTATGTAGCACCGACAATTATTAACACATTTCTTGAAAAATATGATTTTTCAGGTAAAAAGATTGTTTTATTTGCAACATCAGGGGGAAGTGGATTTGGCAATACGGTAAAAGAGTTACAGCCTTCTGCACCGAAGGCAGAGATTGTAGAAGGAAGAGTTTTGAATCGTGCAAATAAACACGAGATTGAAGAGTGGGTAAAAACAATTTAATAAAGACCATTTAATAAAGATAATTTAGGGAGGAACGATAACATGGCAAAAATTGTTCAGACAGCAGGAAGAAACGCTCTGGGAGAATTTGCTCCTGAGTTCGCACATTTTAACGATGATGTTCTGTTCGGAGAGAACTGGAACAATCAGGATATTGATGTAAAGACAAGAAGTATCATTACCGTAGTGGCACTGATGTCACAGGGAATTACAGATTCTTCTTTAAAGTTCCATCTGCAGAATGCAAAAGACCACGGCGTAACGCAGAAAGAAATCGCTGCAATCATTACACATGTAGCATTTTATGCAGGCTGGCCAAAGGCATGGGCAGTATTTAACCTTGCAAAAGAAGTCTGGGGAACCGGCGAAGGCGATCTTCCATATGAAGATGAGGCAATGCGTGCACATGCAAAAGAAATGGTATTTCCAATCGGAGAACCAAACGAGGCATATGCACAGTACTTTATTGGAAAGAGCTATCTGGCACCGATATCTACAAGTCAGGTCGGAATCCATAACGTAACATTCGAGCCGGGATGCCGTAAACTGGATTATGTAGCATAAGAGTGTATAGCGTGTCTGTTGTCTGATTTTTGCCATATATAAGTACAGGATACACAAAGAATAGAAAAGAATGTGTATTCAGTTAGATAAGAAATAGATAGCTGGTATGAGAGAATGAGGAGTCTTTCATACCAGCTTTTTAAAGGAATAAATGGATAAAGTATACAATCCTATAAAGGTATATTTGATAAGAAAAAAGAACTGGTTTATATTCGATAAGAACGATATAGACGGGTTCTTATTTTTTAGATGCAATTGCAATTATATACACAGGGAGTCGGGGAATGTCGAATTATAGCAAGCCGGAAAAGAATGCATTGATATCAGTATGAAAGATTTTTGCGAGTGCAACTAATTCAGATACTTTAATGTTCATGCGATTTGTTTCCAGTTTGGCAT
>ERZ808240.3046-NODE-3046-length-17078-cov-26.744698_pt1 | contig 17078 bp, 10 predicted proteins | sample MGYA00521084_ERZ808240 | MGnify/ENA primary metagenome ERZ808240 (study PRJEB31516, sample SAMN03275571) | gut metagenome | biome: mammalia-associated habitat; material: feces | host: Papio cynocephalus | place: Kenya | collected 2012-08-06 ... | reverse complement strand
AAGGAGAGAGTAAAGCAAATGAGGAATGGAAAGTTTGAAGTGTTAAGTGAGAAGTGTTAAGTGAGAAGTTACCAAACCTACCCCACCTACCAAACCTACCCCACCTACCAAACCTCCCCAAATACAATAACCCCAAACCAATGAACAATAAAATAACAATAACCAGTCTCGACAGCATCAGCGATGCTGCCAAAGAATTCGTAAAGAACATGGGCGAAGGTAAAGTCTTTGCCTTCTACGGCAAGATGGGTGCCGGAAAAACAACCTTCATTAAAGCAATCTGCGAATGTCTCGGTGTTGATGATACCGTCACTTCCCCTACTTTCGCCATCGTTAACGAATACTCTTCCAATAAGGTGGATTTCCCTATCTACCATTTCGACTTCTACCGCATCAAAAAACTTGAGGAGGTGTACGACATGGGATATGAGGATTATTTCTATGGTGGCGGAGTATGCTTCATTGAATGGCCTGAACTGATTGAAGACTTATTGCCCGAAGACGCTATTCGCGTAGACATTAAGGAGAATGAGGACGGCACAAGAACAGTATGTTTCTAATGACCCAAGACGAACAATTCATGCATAAGGCTCTTGTCGAGGCACAGACAGCCTTTGACGAAGGAGAAATCCCTGTAGGCGCTATCGTCGTTTGCCAGGGGAAGATAATATCACGTGCCCATAACCTGACGGAGACCCTCACTGACGTTACCGCACATGCCGAAATGCAGGCTATCACGGCTGCCGCTAATGCTCTCGGCGGGAAATACCTTACGGGGTGCACCCTTTACGTTACCGTAGAACCGTGTCCGATGTGTGCCGGTGCTATCGGTTGGGCACAGATTCCACGTATCGTATATGGTGCTCCCGATGAGAAACGGGGATACCGCAAGTTTGCCCCTAATGTGTTCCACCCTAAGGCGACAGTCGTGGGCGGTGTGCTTGAAGACGAATGCAGATCGCTGATGCAAGACTTCTTTAAACAGAGGAGATGAAAGGTCTCACGCTTTATGGACTTCTACTGAAGAAAAGACAATAAAAGAGGAACTCCGTGCTTGGCATACCCTTGGAATGATGCCAAACACGGAGTTTCTCTTATTTATTTGAAGCGACTTGCCGGATTACAGCAGGGCGTCAAACTTCTTCTGAATAGCCGACTTCGACTGTCCACCTACAAGGCGGTCTACAACTTCACCTCCCTTGAAGAAGAGGATTGTAGGAATGTTGCGGATTCCGAACTCCATAACGATGTCGTCGTTTTCCTCAACATCACACTTACCTACTACGATCTTGCCGTCGTACTCCTTTGCCAACTCCTCGATATAAGGGGCAATGGCACGGCAAGGACCACACCATGTAGCCCAGAAATCTACTACTAAAGGCTTGTCGCCATTTTTCAAACTCTCAAAGTTCTCGGTTGTGATTGTTACTTCCATTTTCTTTTTTTATTTTGTTATTAATAATTCTGTTTACATTTTCTCTACGGCAAACTGTATGCCATATTTCCTGTTGTGACAATAGAAACCGTCTATCTGCCAATTTTATTCATAAATGAAATGGTGAACGGCGTACAGACAATATTCTATTATGTATCAGTTTATATGATACTCCATAGCCTCACAACTGTCTATAAAGAGCAGCAAATTGCGCGTAACGTCTACACCTGGTAACTTGGAGCGCATCAGCACGCCCCGACGGTCTTCCACGCTGTTTAGTTGCATAAACACCTGCGTCTTGCCCGGTGTCTCACTCACCATCTCAAAGAGGTCTGACACCATGACCTGAGTAACCTTCTGCGGATCGATATTGATTGTTATCTTCTCGATATACTTATCTTTCACCGTGTTCAGATACTGAACATCATTTATGTTTACATCATAGAATTTCGATGTGGCATACTTCTGCGAAATGGTCATCTTGACATACACGGAGCAATTCTCAGAGAACATACCCTTCCATCTGCCCCATGGCTCACCGAAGAGAGCAAGTTCGCCGGAGCCGGTGAAATCCTCTATCGTCACTATGCCGAACGGCGACCCTTTCTTTGTAAATCCCTCCCGGATACCGGTAACAATTCCTCCGAATGTTACTTCGCCTTTCTTTGCAAGTTCTTCCTTGTCGCCAATCTCGGTGCATTTAGTGTTACAGAGACTGTTGAGCACCACGGCAAACTCGTCGAGCGGATGTGCCGAGAGATAGATACCCACGAGTTCGCGCTCACGGTTAAGACGAATGATGTCGCTCCACTTTTCAAAGTTTTCAGGAAACTTCGGTGGTGTTACTTCCACGGCATCGAAGGCCCCGAAGAGCGAGTTCTGCGCCTCCCGCTTAGCCGACTGATACGACTGTCCGAAACGTATCAGCGTATCAAAGAAGCTGTCGCCGCGCTCATTGGTTCCCATAAGCTGTTCGCGAGGAATGCCGAAACTGTCGAAGCCACCGCTGAGTGCCATACTCTCGAAGCATTTGCGGTTGCAGGCACTGAGGTTTACGCGCTGCACGACATCGAAAATATCCTTATACGGTCCGTTTTTCTCTCTCTCGCTAATCAGTGCTTCGGCAGCTGCCGTTCCCATTCCCTTTATTGCCGCGAGTCCGAAACGTATCGCTCCATGACTGTTCACGCTGAACTTATTGCGACTCTCGTTTACATCCGGTCCGAGTGTCTGAATGCCCATAGCGCGACACTCGTCCATGAGTTTCGTGATTTCAGTTATGTTGGCAAGGTTCCGGCTCATATTGGCAGCCATATATTCTGCCGGGTAGTGAGCCTTGAGATATGCCGTCTGGTATGCCACCCACGAATAGCATGTGGCATGACTCTTGTTGAAGGCGTAGCTGGCGAATTTCTCCCAGTCTGCCCATATCTTCTCGAGTACTTTAGGGTCATGACCGTTCTTCTTTCCTCCCTCGATGAACATAGGCTTCATCTGGTCTACGATGGCTTTCTTCTTCTTTCCCATCGCCTTTCGGAGGGCATCGCTCTGACCGCGGGTGAAGTCGGCAAGCTGGCGTGAGAGGAGCATCACCTGCTCCTGGTATACGGTAATGCCGTAGGTATCCTTTAGGTATTTCTCCATGCAGGGGATATCGTATTTTATCTCCTCCTTACCGTTCTTTCGGGCGATGAACGACGGGATGTAGTCCATTGGTCCCGGACGGTAGAGGGCGTTCATGGCGATGATGTCCTCAAAGGTAGTAGGATGCAGCTCACGGAGATATTTCTGCATTCCGGCAGACTCAAACTGGAAGGTGCCGATGGTGCGTCCCTCGCTATATAGTTTATATGTATCGGGGTCGTCGATAGGAATTGTGTCGAGGTCAATCTCCTTTCCCGTATGCATACGGATATTCTCCACTGCCTCCTTCAGAATGGAGAGAGTCTTCAGTCCGAGGAAGTCCATCTTGATAAGTCCAGTTTCCTCGATAACGTGTCCGTCATACTGCGTACAGAGCAGTTTGTGTCCCGGGTCCGCCTTGTCTTCGGCGGTAGACACCGGCACCCAGTCGCTGATGGCATCTCGACAGATAATAGTTCCACAGGCATGAATACCCGTACCGCGCACGGTGCCCTCGAGCATCTTGGCATACGAGATGGTGTTGCGCAGTCTCTCGTCTGGCGAAGCCTCAGCCTCACGCAGTTCCGGCACGCACTTTATGGCATTGGTAAGGTTCATCTTCAACCCATCGGGCAGCTTGTCGGGAATCTGCTTACACAAGTGGTTGATTACGGGCAGCGGCACTTTCTCCACACGTGCTACATCCTTCAAGGCATTTTTCGTTGCCATCGTACCGTAGGTTATGATATGTGCCACCTTATCGTGTCCGTATTTGTCTTCCACCCATTCGAGCACCTTACCACGTCCGTCATCATCGAAGTCGGTATCAATATCAGGCAATGAGATACGGTCCGGGTTAAGGAAACGCTCAAACAGCAAATCGTATTTCATCGGGTCTATCTTGGTGATACCCAAGCAGTATGCCACCACGGAACCGGCGGCAGAACCACGTCCCGGACCTACCATCACGCCGAGTTCGTCGCGAGCGGAGTTGATAAAGTCTTGCACGATGAGGAAGTAGCCCGGGAATCCCATGGTCTTCATGATATGCAGCTCAAACTTCACTCGCTCTGCCACATCATCGGGCAGAGGGTCGCCGTAGCGCACCTTTGCTCCGTCGTAGGCAAGTTTGGCGAGATAGTCTGCCTCAAACTTTATTCGGTATATTTTGTCTATGCCTCCGAGTTTCTTTATTTTTTTGTCAGCCTCCTCCTTTGGCAACGGGTTTTCGCCGTTCTCATCGGTAGTAAACTCGCGGTAGAGCTGTTCCGGGGTATAGTTGCGACGGGTGTCTTCCTCTGTTCCGAATTCTGCCGGGATTGGGAAGAACGGCATAATCGGGGCGTGGTCTATACTGTATGTCTCCACCTTGTCGAGAATTTCGAGTGTATTCGACAGGGCTTCGGGCACATCGGCAAACACCTCGTTCATCTCCTCGCGGGTCTTGAACCATTCCTGTTTTGAGTAGAGCATACGGTTAGGGTCGTCGAGGTCTTTGCCTGTTGCAAGACAGAGCAGATGGTCGTGTGCTTCGGCATTGTCCTGGTCTACGAAGTGGGCATCGTTGGTGCACACGAGTTTTATGCCGTATTCCTTTGCAAGCTGCATGATAACGCGGTTTGCCTTTTGCTGCAGGGGGAAGGTCTCGCGGTTTGCCCTCTGGTTGGGGTCTTTCACTTCGTGGCGCTGCAACTCCAGATAGTAGTCGTCGCCAAACACGCGGTGGTACCACTCTATTGCCTCCCTTGCTCCGGCGATGTCGTCCTTGAGTATCTTTGCCGGCACTTCTCCGGCGATACATGCCGAACAGACGATTAGGTCTTCGTGGTATTTCTCCAGGTCGGTGCGGTCGGTTCGCGGACGCATGTAGAATCCGTCGACCCATGCCCTCGACACGAGTTTTATGAGGTTCTTGTATCCGTTGTAGTTTTTGGCGAGTACTATCAGGTGGTATCCGCTCTTGTCTATCTTCGGGTCGGAACGGTCGCTCTTGCTGCGGCGCGCCACATACATCTCGCAGCCGAAGATTGGTTTGAATTCGGGTTTTCCCTCATCGCGGAGCTTGCCGTTGACTTTGTTGCAGTAGTTGAACAGCTCCTTCACGCCGAACATGTCGCCGTGGTCTGTTATCGCCATTCCCTTCATGCCGTTGGCAATCGCTTTGTCAACGAGCTTCGGAATGCTCGACTGTCCGTCGAGAATACTGTAGTACGTATGAACGTGGAGATGTATGAAATCTTGCATTTATTATGATTTTTTCTTGAAAACAGGCGAAACTTCGCCAAAACAAGGCTCAAAGTTACAGCTTATAGCTGAAACGACAAAAGAATAAGAGTAAAATTTGTAGAAATGAGATAAAAGAAGTACCTTTGCAGACGCTTTATATTAAAGCGGTTTTCACAAGTATTGATACTATGGGTAAAAGAATAAAGAAACTTAAAAATGTCAGAATACATAGAGAGGGCACCGACACCCTGCTCTACGGCATCGTTTTCATCGCTGCCGTGGCTGCAATATTGTGGATGTCGTTCGACAACAAGATTGCATTCTGGAGCTTTCTCCTCGTTTTTGGCATCGTATATACTATAATAGTAAATTTCTTCCGCTGTCCGAAAAGATTCTTCGACGGAGACACTGAAAATATCGTTGTCGCTCCTGCCGACGGCAAAGTTGTTGTAATCGAAGAGGTTGAGGAAAACACCTACTTCCGCGACAAGAGGATTATGGTGAGTATCTTCATGAGTCTTTTCAATGTTCATGCCAACTGGTTCCCCGTTGACGGCAAGGTTAAGTTCGTTCACCATCAGAACGGTAATTTCCACAAGGCATGGCTGCCTAAGGCAAGCGAGGAAAACGAGCATGCCGACGTGATGCTCGTTACCGACAGCGGCAAGGAGATTCTCTGCCGCCAGATTGCGGGAGCCGTGGCAAGGCGCATCGTTACTTATGCCAAGCCAGAAGAAGACTGCTACATCGATGAGCATCTGGGCTTTATAAAATTCGGATCCAGAGTTGACGTCTATCTGCCGCTCGGCACGGAGATATGCGTAAAGATGGGACAGAACACCACCGGAGACAAGACAGTCATAGCAAAACTTAAATAATCGAATCGCCCCGGACGCATTCTCGAAGAGGATGTTTTCGGGGCTTTCACTTTTTACGTTTCATTTATATAAGGATAACAAAAATGGCAAATTTCATCACTAAGAATATTCCTAACTCTATCACGTGTTGCAACCTTATTTCCGGCTGTATTGCAACATCGTTTGCTTTAGTTAACAGACCGGAGCTTGCTCTGCTCTGGATTGTAATAGGAGCTACCTTCGACTTCTTCGACGGCATGAGTGCACGCCTTCTCGGTGTTTCATCGCCTATCGGCAAGGAACTGGATTCGCTTGCCGACGACATTACGTTCGGAGTGGCACCGGCTACTATGGTATTCTCTCTGCTCAACTATATGGAATACCCGGAGTTTCTCGAACCTGCAAGAACTTTTCTGCCGTTCTTTGCCTATATAATGGCGGCGTTTGCTGCCCTGAGACTGGCAAAATTCAATCTCGACACAAGGCAGACCACTTCTTTTATCGGATTGCCTACTCCGGCTAATGCCCTTTTCTGGGGCTCGCTCATCGTGGGAGCGGAAGAGTTTATCGTAGCATCTCCTTATAATGTTTTTGTCGTTATGGCGATGGTTCTGCTGAGCAGCTACATTCAAGTGGCTGAACTGCCGATGTTTGCTTTGAAATTCAAACACTGGGGATGGAAGGGAAATGAAGTGAAATACGTTTTTCTTATCACCTGCATCCCGTTGCTCCTTATCTTCCGCCTCTCGGCTTTCGCCATAATAATAGCATGGTATGTCATACTGTCGGTATATGTGAACCTCTCGGCTAAACAGAAGGCGACGAAGAATGACACACGGGCATAACTCTGACAATTCAGCGCTTCATGGCACCATATTTGCCGTTGTCATGGCAGAGAAATAAAGTGTTTAACCAAGTAAACTGAATAAAATTATGTCAATTCTACTGTATCTCCTGCTTTTCCTCTTCTTATATTTCGTGGCAAAGGTGGCATGGAAGTTCTATACCCTCTACCGCAGACTGCACAATGTAACCAAGCAGTTCCGCGATTTCAGTTCGAGTCAGAACGCAAGCGGATATGGCTCTTACGACAACCAGTATTCGCGACAGTCTACCACCACTTCTACGGGCGAAGTGATTGAAGACCGCCGCACGGAGGACGAGATTAACCGCAAGATTTTCACTCAAGAGGAAGGGGAATACGTGGACTTCGAGGAGGAGAAATAACGAAGCCCTATATACATTATTATATATAAGTGACTGCCCACAGTCACTTTTTTTGTTTAGTAATCTTACTACAAATAAATAGCTATTCACAATTAGATTATACAAACAACAAAACATTTATATTTAAAACAACCGTCACAACATATACAACCCAAACAACTTTCATGCTTGTCATGCACGCTGCATATTGTACTTGTTGTATAAGTTGTACATGTTGTCTTTTTATATTATCTCCATTGGTACTATTGTCGTTTGTATAAAATAATTTTGACTGGTTACTTAATATAAATATATCAAGAAAATGAAGAAACAGGAATACGCAAGAGTGAACAAGGAATGGCTCATGGAGAAAGCCAAGGAGGAGGGAGTGAAGGAAATTCCCGGCGGTATATATTATAAGGTGTTGAAGGAGGGACTTGCCGACGGGCGACACCCCTCGCGACGCAGCATCGTTACCGCCCATTATACGGGCAGGACGATAAACGGAAAGAAGTTTGACTCCTCGCTTGGCGGTGCACCGCTCGCCATACGTCTCTGCGACCTCATCGACGGGTGGATCATTGCCATGCAGCAGATGTGTGTTGGCGACAAATGGGAGGTGTATATACCGGCGGAGAAGGGCTACGGCAAGTTTTCACAACCGGGCATACCGGGTGGCTCTACGCTAATCTTCGAGATTGAATTGCTGGGGATTGCCTGATTAAAAATTATTATACAGGATAAGAGTACCATATAATGCTGCTTGGTTAGAGTTTCAAAGCGAAAAACAATGTTTCTCTTATAGAAAAGCTCAGAGTGTCTTATAAGGACACTCAGAGTTTCATTGAGAAATACAAGTGAAACTGCCTTTTAAAGACTTAATATAATAAAACAATTCAAGTTTCGGGTTTATAATCTTCCCCTCCCCCGCCTCCCCCTCCGGGGGCGGAGCAGTTACCTTTAAATGTCATAAACTTACATATTTGTCATTACAAAAATCTGTATCATTACTAATTTTACCCGTAAACATTTAAGCTTTTAGCAGAAAGAGTAACTGCTCCGCCCCTGACAAGGGGAGGCGGGGGAGGGGAAGAAGAACTAAATCAGAAACTTCAGTAAAACAACAAAAACAACCGGTACAACAAATACAACACCTGCGTGTGTGGCAAGCATGAAGGTTGTTTGGGTTGTCTATGTTGTGAAGGTTGTCTTTAAATATTAATATTTCGTTTTCTGTATAAATTAATTGTGCGTAACTACTTATACTTTTTGTAGGCTAAGTAACTAATCAGAATTAATTTAATATAAACGACAATAGAGACAATAGAAGACAATGTTGTCTATTGTTGTCTCTATTGTCGTTTATATATTTCATTTGATTTATAAATTTATTTTTGAACATTTACTTAAATGCTTTTATGTTAATCGCCCGAACTTTTCAGTTTCTGATATACCGACGGTGTCATTCCGTTTACCTTCTTGAATGCCTGGATGAAGCTGGCGGCAGAATTGTAGCCTAATTCTTCATAGATAGCCTGTATGGTCATATTGCCATAATGCTCGCGGTCGGTCAATCGGCGGCAAGCCTCGCGGATGCGGTATTCGTTGAGCAGGGTCTTGAAGTTCTTGTTGTAGGTCTTGTTTATAATCCAGGAAACGTATTTTGTGTTACTGTCTACCATGTCGGCAAGCATCTGCAAGTTGAAGTCGGAACGCGAAATCACTTCCACATCATCAAGGACTTTCGTTATGCTGTTGAGCAGACGGTTGCGCTGCTCCTCGTTGAGCGCAATCTCCGAACGGTGGTCGTCTTTCGTCTTGTCCTCTTCGTCTGCTTCTTCTGCTGCTGCTTTTTCCGCCACATTGTCTGCCTCTTTATCAATCGTCCCAGCCGCTTTTTTCCCCTCATGCCTGTCGAGAGCCTCAACATAACTGTTCAGCAGTTTCTTGCTGTTGCTCGCACTCGCCATAAGTTCTTCGTTCTTGCTAACGAGCATCTTCTGTGCCTCCTGCAGGTTGCGCGCCTTGCGCCGCAAGGCGATATAGAGCAGGGTTACGGCAATGGCGAAAATCACGAAGATGATTATAATTACGAGCTGCATGTAGTTCTGCGACATCAGACTGTCTATGCGCCTTTGGTTCTCCTTATTCTCGTATTCGAAGAGTTTTCCGTTGGCAAGGTTAAACTGACTGACATTGAATATGGAGTCTGACATGGCAAGGTATCTTCTGCGGTATGACTCTGCCGAATCGGCATTGCCTAATCTTTTGTAGGCATCCGACATTGTCTGGAATATGCTGACAAGACGGTCTTTGTTCTGCATTTTCGACACACTGTCGCAAGCGGTTTCGAGATATGATATTGCCACACGGTAGTTACCTTTCTGTATACTGAGTTTGCTCAGTTCTACCAAAGGTCCCACATAATACATAGTGGGCAGTTTTCTTTCTGCCGAATACGCCATTGCCTTTTGGAAATAATATTCCGACATCGACATATTACCGTCTGCCATGGCTATATACGCCTGGTTGTTAAGGAAATAATATCTCTTTATTTTTGTGTCTTTATATGGTATCTTCATCTGAATATCGAAGAAAGCCTTGGCATTCACAACATCATGCAGCATGCAGTAGGCTGCCACGATATTGGTGGAGAAGCCCCACTGACGCTCTATGTCACCAGCCTTCAGCGATGCATCATAACCGAGTTTGTAGTAGTGCAGAGCGCGCCTTATATCGTTCATGCTCGCATATACATTGCCGATATTGCCCAGACAGATATAATACATCTGGTCGTTTTCTTCGTTCTTCGCCTTCTCCAAAGCACGGGTATAAAAATCCAAGGCATCTGAATAACGGCCTGCACCATACATGGCGTCTCCTTTTGTCTTTATATTTAGCGACGGATCTTGCTTCTTCTCTATCGCCTTTGATGTGGAGGGCATAAAGAAAATAAGGATTAGCGATAATATTATATAGTGTGATATATTTCTAAAAGTACTCATAACTGTGGCAAAAATAATGATTTTTAGACAAAAGGCAAAGGATTTTTATATGTTTTTGCATACTAAACCACGCAGAACAGCAATATCCAAATAGCTATAAAAATTCATCTTTTACTTACATTTGGTTCGTTTTTCGTTCTTTTGGGGACGTTTTTTATTAAAATTCAAGAATTTAAAAGAATGCGAGCCACTTAAAATACACTTCAAACGATGACATTTCATAAATTTGCAGCAGAATTTTTTCAGAATCACAAACAAATAAATGTATTTGGCTTATGAGTAGAATTACTAATTCAATTCTGACGCTGACCTTGACTGCGGCGATGTTCACTACTACGGCATCCGCACAGACAAAGGTCTCGTTCTCGCCTCAAAAGGGTGCTGACAAGGCGTCATTGGCTAATCCGCAAAAAGCGGGAGCCAAGACTAAGCAATCTGTAGAGGATGCTGCAAAGGATTTCAAGAGTCCGTGGGCACTCTACGATGCAAGTGACAAGTTGGCCTACGGCAGTTATGTTGCCAACACGGGCAATAAACCGTCCTTCAACACGATATCTCCTAAAGGCGTGAAGAAGGTGAGCAAGGCTGACGAACAGAAGAAATGGACTTACACCGGTTTTAATGCCTATGCCGGAAAAGCTGAAGACGGTACGACGGCAACTGGCGGTCTGGTTGATTTCAACATACAGCCGTTTGAATGCGACACGGTGTCGAGCGACAACGGTCTCTCGCCATACTCTTATATGGCAAAAGGAAAACTATACTGCTTCCTGCCGTCAACCGACTATACAAAAATCACACGAAGCATATATGACGCGAACACACTCGTGCGTTTGAGCCAAAAGACTTTCACCGCTCCTGGAACTAAAGACCGCGTGCCGTATCTGATGAGCTATGATGATCAGCGCGATGTGGTTTATGCCATATCTATGGGAGGAGCAACGACAAACGGCGATGAGGACTCTTATTATCTGAATGTGCTCGACACTGCTACTTGCTCGTTGAAGAGAATTGGATATCTCGGAGGATATTCATCAACACGAGACAAGGGAAATTTTAGTCCTAAAGCATTTACAGCTACTGGTGGAGTGTTGCGTACACAAATTTCTGGAGACTCTATCTATATCTACGAGATTAATCCTCTTACCTGCGAAAAAAACATGGTGGGACGTACGGAGATTCCTACAGAATACACATACGGATTGCAACCAATGCTATACGACAGCAATACAGGCAACCTTACCATTATGCACTACGACTTCACCAACGGCACTCAGCTTTACAAGGTTGCACCTTTTCTGGCTTATGGTGCGAAGGACAATGTGCTGAAGACTGAGCTGATAGAGAAGCTCCCTACGGGATTCACATTCTACTACAAACGTCCGGAAACGGAAACGTCTTACTTTAAATACCAGCTTGCAGACATCAGCGACTTGAAGGCTACTGCCAATGCTGGCGAGACAAAGGCTACGGTTTCGTTCACCATACCGAGCACTGATGAAAACGGTAATGCTATAGATATTCCAAGCTATTCAAGCGATGGCATGAGGTGCTACATCTATGCCGACAACAATTATGTAACGCCACAAGGACTGCCATCAAGCATGAAGATGGGCGATAAGGTTTCTTGCACCGTTGATCTGACAGGAGGTATGCACGTCATCACTGTATTGCTTTATCCTTACTACAATGATGTGGCTTCTGTACGCACCAGCACGATTCTCGTTTGCGGATACGATGCTCCGGAGACTGTCGGTTCTCCAACTCTTGCCGTAAAGGATTCAAAGGCTACAATAACCTGGACTGCTCCTAAAAAAGGTAAATATTCAGACTTCGGCAGTACTTTCGATGCAAGCGACATCACATACAAGGTGGTTCGCAACAACGACGGCAAGGTTATCGCCGACGGTATAACTGCTACAACAGCCGAAGACTCTGAACTTGGCGACGAGATACAGACATACTCATATACTATCTATGCCACAAGTCATGGCGAGACTGGCATCGGAGCACTGACGAACAGCGTGACTGCCGGCAAATACCTGCCTCTGCCTTATTCTAATGATTTCTCGGCTGCCGACTGCCTGAACGGATACACTATTCTGAATCTCGACAACAACGGCTCTTACCGCACATGGAATTGGAATAATTACTACAAAACTTTGGTTTCAGGATGGGGCACTGCCGACGACTGGTTTATCACCCCTACTTTCAGTCTGACAAGCGACAAGCTTTATGCTTTCGGATATAAACTGAACGGAAACGGACATCTGCGCACTACCGTAGGTACCGGTAATACACCTGAGGCTCAAAATGAGGTGCTCAACGACTTGAACGGATATACTACTTCTGACTATGAAACACAGGAGTTCTATTTCCGTCCGGCAGAAAATGGACTGTACAACTTCGGACTGTACAACTATAACCTTGACGGAGAGAGTTGGAATGTTGATGACCTTACCGTTAAGGAAATCGCTACAGAAACAGCTCCTGACAAGGTACGCTCACTGAATGTTACACCTGATGCCAAAGGTGCTCTTGGTGCAACATTGTCATTCAAACTTCCTGCAACGGCTATCAACGGAAACACTCTGTCAAGTCTGACAAAGGTTACGGTTTACGACCTTGACGGCAACGTACTCGGCTCGCAGACTAACGTGGCTCCTGGTGCTGACTGCTCTATCAAGGTAACTGCCGTTCACGGATGGAACGACTTCAAGATTGTAGCAGCAAATGCCGACGGCGAGGGATGGCCTGTCATCATACGCAAGTTTATCGGTGCCGACAAGCCAAAGGCTGTCAGCGACCTGAAAGTTACTTGGGGCGAAGCTCGCAATGTGGCAAACCTCAGTTGGACTGTTCCTACAGAGGGTGTGAACGGTGGATATGTTGACCCGTCGGCTTATACTTACACTATCTATAAATACGATAGCAAAGCCGATCCACAATATACAAAGCTCGGTACAAGCGACGAAACTTCTATCGAAGTGGAAATAAAGGATGCATCAACAACACAAGACCAGTATGTGTTCGGCATTACAGCATCAAACGATGAAGGTGAGTCAAGTTATGCAAGGGCTGGTATCGTACTTGGTGTTCCTTACACTTTGCCGTTTACAGAGCCATTTGACGCAAACAAAGGCATAACTCATTCTCCATGGATTGCTGACCAGGGATGGACTCTTGACCAAGGCTTCTACAACGACAAAGTACAGCCACAGAACAACGACAAGCTTCAGCTCGTATTCATAAACGCTGGAACCGGATCTGCAAGTGGCAAGTTCTATACTCCTATTATCGACTTCACTAATACCACGAACCCGGTTCTCTCCGTATGGCTTCACCACACCGAGGGTCTGCCTGAGGGCACAACTGTAAAGGCAGTGGCTTCTCTTGACGGAAGCAAGAACTGCATAGAGATTGGTGATGCCGTTAAACTCGACGGCAACAACGGATGGACTGAACACGTGTTCGACCTATCTGCTCTGAAGGGTAAGAAAGCTCAGGTGGCTCTCGAGGCTTACCTGCCTACTCCAAGCGGACGTGTATTCGCCGACAACTGGACTATCAAGGAGGCTGCTGGCAACGACCTCGCTCTGACTGCCATTTCTCAGCCTTACTATCCTACGGTTGGCGATAAGGCAACAATCGACGTTACTGTAGCCAACAAGGGTGCACAGGTTGCCAACAACTACTCTGTGCTCTTCTATCTCAACGGTGAGGCTATCGACGAGAAGGAGTCTACCGAGGCTCTCGGCATTGGCAAGCAGGCTACATTCAGCTTCCCGCTCAATATTACTGCTGCACAGAAGGAATATGTTTACAGCGCTGAGGTGATGTACGACGGCGATGAGAATGAAGACAACAACAGCAGTACTGAGGTGGAGATCAATCCTACACAGATTGCTCTGCCTGCTCCTACAAACTTGACTCTGAACGGAAACGAAGACCTTTCTTGGATGGCTCCTGAGACAATGGACGGCAGAGAGGTTACTCTCGACTTCGAGGATGTTCCGACATTTACTACCGACAATATCAAGGGTTGGAAGACAATAGACCGCGACGGTCATCTCACTCTTACTTTCGTGCAGTATTACAACAACTACTGGCCATATGCTAACCAACCTTTGGCTTGGATGACATGGAGTGCGAAGGAGGCAGGATGTCCTGATGCTGAAATGTGGAAACCTTACGAAGGCGAGAAATGTCTTATCCACTTCGGAAATTACGGTGCCGACGCTGAAGGACGCACTAACAACGAGGCTGACGACGACTGGTTTATCTCTCCTGAGGTTAAGGGCGGAACTGAATTCTCGTTCATGACTTCTGCAAACGAAGCTACAAACTCTATCGAGATTCTCACATCAAGTACCGACCAGGAACCGGAGTCGTTCACAAACAAGGTGAAGACTGTTACCTACGATGCTACTGCCACATGGCAAGAGGTTAAGGTTACTCTGCCGGCTGACGCCAAGTATGTTGCTATCCACACCGTGCTCGACGGATTCGGAACGATGATTGACAACATCAAGTACACTGAAGCTAAGGCTCCTAAGCTGCTCGGTTATAACGTCTACAACGGAACAGAGCTGAACGGCGAGACTACTACTGCAACGGCTGCTAAGGCTAAGGGCAACGGCTCTTATGCTGTAAGTGCTGTTTACGACCTTGGTGAATCTGAACTTTCAAACACTGTTGCCGTTACATCTGGTATCGACGAGATTACAAGCGGACAGGCTAAGGTTATCGGTGGTAACGGAACTATCAGCATCATCAATGCTAACGGTAGCGAGGTGAACATCTTCTCTGCAAGCGGACAGGCTATCAGCAAGGTGGCTAACGCCGGAAACGAGACGGTAAGTGTTCCTGCCGGAATCTATATCGCTAAGGTGGGCAACAAGACTTACAAGATTACTGTAAAATAACATTTTAAATTTAAGCACAGAGATACAGCAAGACAAGACACACATCCTTACTTGTCTGTATCTTTGTGCTTCTTTTTTAACATACTAATAACCACAACGATGAAAAGAAATATCTTCGCAGCTTTGGCAATGGCTGGACTTGCAGCAATTCAAACGGCAAATGCCATTCCTGCCGACCCGGAAGCAAAGACAGTGAAGCAACCTGACGGTACAACGATTACTGTATTTATGCGTGGCGACGAACATGCACACATGTTTCTTGCTGACGACGGAACTCCTCTGTTTTACAACACCAAAAGCAAAGCCTTTGAATATGCCCAGCTGAAGGGCTCCCGCATCACAGGCAGCGGCATTATTGCAAAAAATGCCACTGCCCGCGACGCTAAGGCTAAGGCATTTGTCAAGGGGATGAACGTTGAAAATATAATGAAGGCGGCCAACAGCAACAGAGCTTTCTCTGCCAACGCTACAAATGTCAAAAAAGCTTCTGCCAAGGGCGGACCTCAGAAAATACGCATCAACGACTTTCCTACTATCGGTCATCAGAAGTCGCTGGTTATCCTATGGGAGTTCAGCGATACTAACTTCACATCGATAAGCAATCCTAAGGAATTCTTCAACGGACTGCTCAACACTCCCGGTTTTACATGGGAGGGAACGGGCATCAACGGCTCGGCTGTGGACTTCTACCATGCTTCGTCGTTCAACAAGTTCGACCCGGAGTTTGATGTCGTCGGTCCGGTGAAGCTCTCTAAGTCTGCTACTTACTACGGCAGCGACACCCCATCACAGGACGCTAAGATTTACGAGGCTATAATAGAATCGTGCAAGGCGCTCGACAGTGAGATTAACTTTGCCGACTATGATGCCGACGGCGACGGGAAGGTGGACAATATCTACTTCTTCTATGCCGGCAACGGACAGGCTGACACGCCTAACGGTACTGAGCTGATATGGCCTCACTCCTGGTATCTTGGCGAAAGCGGATGGAAGCAGGACCTCGTGCTCGACGGCAAACAGATTGACCGCTATACTTGCAGCAACGAACTGCGCTACAAGAGCGACGGTACGAAGGTGCCTACCGGTATAGGAACGTTCGTGCATGAGTTCGGCCATGTGCTCGGACTGGCTGACCACTACGACGTGTCTTACGGTATGTTTACTTTCGGACTGAGCTCATGGGACACTATGGCTTCGGGCTCTTACAACAACGACATGAACACGCCGCCAACCTTTTCTGCCTTTGAACGCGCAGAACTTGGATGGCTCGACTATACTGACCTCAACATCAATGCCGACAGCATCAACGTGCTGCCTAACCTTGTCGACTGCAACAAGGCTTACCGCATTCCAGTGGACGGAACAAACGGCAACGAGTATTTCATCCTTGAGAACCGACAGAAGACCGGCTGGGACCAGTATCTGCCGGGGCACGGTATGCTGACATGGCACATCGATATGGACGAGGAAGCATGGAATGGGAACACAGTGAACGTGGATCCTGCTCACCAGCGCGTGGACATCGTGGAGGTGGACGGTTCGGCTACCGATGCTACACGAAGCGGCGACATAATGCCGGGCACGGCAAATATCACGCAGTACCAGCTCAAGTCGTGGGCTGGCAACGACTTGCTGAAGATTGACGACGTTACGGAGCGCAACGACACGATACGCATGCTGCTCGCCGGAACGAAATTCAAACTTGCTGCTCCGGAGCCGGTATTAGTCAGCGACATACAGGACAGCAGTTTTGTTGCCACTTGGCAGAATGTGCCGGATGCTAAACAATATGCCGTGAGTG
>ERZ808240.3045-NODE-3045-length-17080-cov-3.600470_pt1 | contig 17080 bp, 14 predicted proteins | sample MGYA00521084_ERZ808240 | MGnify/ENA primary metagenome ERZ808240 (study PRJEB31516, sample SAMN03275571) | gut metagenome | biome: mammalia-associated habitat; material: feces | host: Papio cynocephalus | place: Kenya | collected 2012-08-06 ... | reverse complement strand
CTGGACGGAAACTCTATCTCCGTGGTGAGGGTGTCATAAAACGCCGCCAAATCCACAGAGCCCGTGCTCTCCGGTTTCTCTCCGGAGCTGCTGGAGGCAGGCTTCTGACTTTCCGCAGGCTTCTCTGCGGGTTTCTCCGCGGGCTTCTGGCTCGCCGCGGGCTTCTCCGCGGGCTTCTCCGCGGGCTTCTGGCTCGCCGCAGGCTTCTCCGCGGGTTTTTCCGCGGGCTTTTGGCTCGCCGCAGGCTTCTCCGCGGACTGTGCCGGTCCGGTTTCCGCCTGCTCCGGCGTCTGGCTTCCGGAGGCATCCGGCTGCTCCGGCTCCTGTCCGTCCGGCTCTGTTCCCTGGCTGGAATCGGAAGCGGCGGAGCCGCTTTCCGACGCGGAAACACCGCCGGAAACAACGCTGCCGCTTCCGGAAGCGGCGCCGCCGGCATCCGCGCCGCCGCAGGCCGTCAGGGAAGCCGTCAGCGCCAGGGCAAGAATCAGGGCTGTCCATTTCTGTCTCATAGACGAATCTCCTTTTTTTGTAGTACTTGTTCAGACGGTCCGCCGGGGGAGAAAGTTCCCGGTTTCCGGACTTTATTTTTCCGTCCCGGGCAGGCAAACCGGCAGATCCGCCACGCTCACGCCCCGGCTCAGGGCGTATTCCACAGTATACCGGGTTCCCCCCGCCGTGCCGTCATAGGCGGCGATGAGCAGCGAAGCGTGATCCACCAGATACCGGTTCCGCCGCTGCATGCACTCCCGGGTGTAGCGGCTGGAGACCATCGTCTCATAATCGCAGGCCCGCACCAGCCTCCGATAGCGGAACTGCTCCGCCTCCGGCCAGTCCGCCGCCTGGGTGGGGCAGGGAATGACGGCCTCCACCGTAACGTCCGGATGCCTGCTGCGCAGCGCCAGAACACATTCGCAGAAATACAGGTCGCATCCCATGGCCATGCCGCAGAGGAAATGACGGTAGCCCTCCTCATAGGCGGCCTCCGCCGCGTCCATGATGCGGCGCTTCAGGCTGACGCACCGGGGGTCCCGTTCATTGTATTTCCAGGGCAGCTTCCCCGGACGGTGGCCCGTGAAGCTGCAGGCCCACTGATTTCCCCGCACCGCGGCCGCCTCCTCTTCCCTTAAAATTACAATTTATTATAGAACATACGTTCTTTTTTGTAAAGGCTTATTTTGGGACTTGCATTTTTCAGCGGAATATTGTATAGTGTGGTCAGAAAACAACTGAATCCTTTGTCTTCAGGGCGGGGTGCAATTCCCCACCGGCGGTACAGTCCGCGACCGAGCATGCCCTCAGGCGTGTTCGCTGACCCGGTGAAACTCCGGGACCGACAGTAACGGCTTTCTCAGGCGCCGAAGTCTGGATGGAAGAAGATGAGTGCGGCAAAGCCGCGCACCGCAGGTGCGCTCCTTTGTTGTTTGTTCACCTTGGAGCGGAGTCAAAGTATCCAGGGTGTTTTCAAACAATCAAAAGGAGTGTTTTCTTTATGTCTGATCCCACTGTCCAAACCGCCGGGCGCGTCCGCGCCGTCTCCACCACCCACAAGCTCCCCGTCACCGCCATGCTGTCGGCGGTAGCCTTCGGGCTGATGTTCATCGAGTTCCCCATCCCCGCGCTGATTCCCGCCTTTGTGAAGATGGACATTTCCGACCTGCCGGAGCTGCTGGCCGCGTTTTCTCTGGGGCCGGCCTACGGCGTGGCTGTCGTCTTTCTGAAGAATCTGCTGTTTATCCTGATTCACGGCTCCTCCTCCGCCTATGTGGGCGAGCTGTGCAATTTCCTGCTGGGCTCCGCCTTCGTGCTGGCCGCCGGCTTCGTATATCAGCGGAAAAAGTCCCGGAAGTCCGCGCTCATCGGTTCTTTGGCGGGAGCCACCCTGATGGCGTTGATCTCCGTGCCGCTGAACTTCTTCGTGGTCTATCCCGCCTATGTGGTGTGCTACGGCCTGCCGATGGACGCCATCATCGGCATGTATCAGGAGATTCTTCCCGCCGCCGACAGCCTGGTGAAATGTCTGGCCATCTTCAACATGCCCTTCACCTTCTGCAAGGGGATGCTGGACGTAGCCCTGTGCTTCCTGATTTACAAGCCTCTGTCTCCCATTCTGCACAAGTAAGAATTGCCCTATATGGTACGGCAGGCGCTTCCGGCGTCTGCCGTATTTTTTCCGTTTCTCAAAAAGGAGTGATGTTCCATGGAACTGGAGGACCAGATTGCCTCCGTAGCCGGGGCGGAGGCCCCGCCGGAGACGGCGCCCCCCGGTCCGGACGGGCCGGACGGGCCGGACGCCCCCAAACCGCCCCGCTTCCCCCGGCTGCGGGCCTTTCTGCAAAGCCGGGAAAACGCCGCCCGGGCGGCATTCGCGCTGGGGCCCTGGCTGGCCTATCTGATGGTGGAATACCTGAACAACAACGACCCCTTCCACGCCCTGGACGCGGAGCAGATCGCCCTGAATCTGGCGTGGTATTACGGAATCTTCTGGGTCTTCCGTCTGGTGCTGGGCCGAAAGGTGCTGGCCGCTTGGTCCGCCTCGGCGCTCTGCTTTTTGTTCGGACTGGCCAATCACTACGTTCTCACCTTCCGGGGCCGCATCATCTTCCCCTGCGACCTGCTGAGCATCGGCACAGCCGCCAATGTGGCCGCCAACTACGATTACACACCGGACAAAAACATCTGGATTGCCGCCGGAATCCTGCTGGGATACTGGCTGGTACTGCTGGCGGCCCACGCCGTGTTCCATCCCGCCGGACGGCAGCGTCTGCGCCTCCGGACAGCCCTCGTCTCCTGGGTCACGCTGGCCGCCTGCTGCTGCGTGTTCTTTTTCACTCCCCTGCTGCCTGCCATCGGCATTTACGCCCAGCAGTGGAAAACTCAGGCCAACGGCTTCCTGCTGAACTTTATGACCGCCCTGCGCTACAGCTTTGTCTCCGCCCCGAAGGACTACTCGGCGGAGCGGGCCCGGGAAATCGCCGACCGTCTGGCGAAGGAGCCGCCGGTGTCCAGCGGTCTGGAGCAGCCGGAAAACCTCATTGTCATCATGAACGAGTCCCTTGCCGACATGACCTCCGCCTTCCCCAATCTGGAGCTGTCGGAGGACCCGCTGTCTTACTTCCACAGCCTGAAGGAGAACACAGTAAAGGGCTCCATGATCTCTCCGGTCACCGGCGGAGGCACCGCCAATGTGGAGTTCGAATTTCTGACGGGGGACTCGCTGGCGTTTCTCCCCTCCTCCACAGTGGCCTACCAGCTGTACTGCTACGACGGCATCCCCTCTCTGGTATCCCAGCTCAAGGCGCTGAACTACCACGCCTCCGCCTTCCACCCCTACCTGTCCTCCGGCTGGAACCGGACCTCCGTCTATCCCTGGATGGGCTTTGACCGGCAGTTCTACGAAGAGGACGTGCAGGAGCCCCGGCTGATCCGGAAATACGTCAGCGATTCCAGCGACTATCAGCAGCTCTTCCGTTGGACGGATGAAACCAGCGGCCCCACGTTCCTGTTCAACGTCACCATGCAGAACCACAGCGGCTACGCCCAGGGCTGGAACAATCTGGACCGCTCCGTGGAGGTAGTCGGCCCCGGCGGCGCCAGCAGCATCACCGCCCAGTATTTCTCCCTGGTGAAGGAGAGCGACAACGCCATCCGGGAGCTGATCGAACACTACAGCGCCTGCGGTGAGCGGACCATGATCGTGTTTTTCGGCGACCATCAGCCGCCGCTGGGGAATGACTTCTACGAGGCCGTCTACGGAAAGAATCTGGATGACCGCACGCCGGAGGAAGTCCTTCAGGAATATCAGGTGCCCTTCTTTATCTGGGCCAATTATGACATTCCGGAGGCAGAGGGCGTCACCATCTCCTCCAACTTCCTGGGCACGCTTACCGCCTATCTGGCGGGGCTGGAACTGACGGACTATCAGAAGCTCCACTGGGAGCTTCTGTCCCGGCTGCCGGTCGCCACCACGGTGGGCTTCATGACGGCGGACGGCGCCGTCACGGACCAGGAAGCGGACCTTCCGGAGGAAACCCGCTCCCTCTACGAGGACTACCGGATTCTGGCCTACAACCATCTGTTTGACGAGAAAAACCACCCGGAGGGGCTGTACGGCTGAGCGTTGCCCGCAAGGCCCCATCTCCGGCAGAAAAAAACCGTGCGTTCCGAAATTCAGGACGCACGGGTTTTTTACTGCGAGGTTTTTAGGACAGCCGGACTCAGGCAGCGACGCTCTGTTCCTTCTTGGCGTTCATTCTCTGAATGATAATGACGCCCACCACCAGGGCAAGACCCACCAGGTCGCTGACGGTACCGGGAATCATCATTCCCAGACCGCCGGCAGCCAGCAGTATCCGGAACAGCATGGGAACCTTCCGGTAGAGGTAGCCGTTGAGGGCCGCCGCCACACCGAAGATACCCAGAACTGCCGTGACGCAGATCTGAATCACCTCAAAGGCGGAGGCGACATTTTCAAACAGCATGGCTGGGTTCATAGCGAAGATATACGGCACAATAAACGCCGCAATGGCCAGCTTGGTTGCGTTCAGCGCCGTCTTCATGGGATTGGACTTGGCGATAGCGGCGCCGGCGTAAGCGGCCAGAGCCACCGGCGGGGGGATATCCGCCACGATGCCGAAGTAGAAGCAGAAGAAATGAGCGGAGACCGTGGGGAAGCCCATCTGAATCAGAATGGGAGCGCAGGTGGAAGCCATGATGCAGTAGTTGGCCGTGGTGGGCACGCCCATGCCCAGCACGATGCAGCACAGCATGGTCAGCACCAGAGCGATGAAGGGGATGCCCATGGAGGCGGTCATCACGCCGCTGAGAAGCTTGGAAGCCAGGCCGGTCACCGTGATGCAGCCGGCGATGCAGCCAGCCATGGAGCAGGCGACGGCGACGGTGATGGTACCCTTGCCGCCGGCTTCCAGCGCGTCCAGAATCTTGGTAACCGTGATGCGGTCGTCCTTATTGAACAGGCCCACCACAATCGCGGCAATAATCGCCACCGCGGCGGCAAACTGCATGGTGCGGGTGTTGGTGGAGACGATCCAGACCAGAATCACCAGGGGCGCCAGCAGATAAATCTTCTTAATCAGATGGCCGAACTTGGGCAGCTGATCTCTGGGAATTCCCTTCAGTCCCAGCTTCACAGCCTCCAGATGGACGGCGATGTAAATGCCGGTGAAATACAGCACGGCGGGCAGGATGGCCTTCACGGCCACGGAGGCATAGGGAATGCCGATGTACTCCGCCATCAGGAAGGCGGCGGCGCCCATGATGGGCGGCATGATTTGTCCGCCTGTGGAGGAGGCCGCTTCCACAGCGCCCGCGAATTCGCCCTTGTAGCCGGTCTTCTTCATCATGGGGATGGTGACGGAGCCGGTGGTCACGGTGTTGCCCACGGAGGAGCCGGACACCATGCCGCACAGGGCGGAGGACACCACGGCCACCTTGGCGGGGCCGCCAGCGGTGAAGCCGCACAGAGAGTTGGCCAGGTCAATGAAGAACGCGGCGATGCCGGTACGCTCCAGGAACGCGCCGAAGATGATGAACACCACGATATACTTGGCGCACACGTTGATGGGCGTGGACCGGACGCCGGACTCGCTGTAGAACAAGGCGTAGGCGAAGGAACGGAACATCTTGAACACGTCCGGGTTCCGTCCGTAGATATTCACCAGCGCGTAGATAATCAGCACGCCGACCACACACAGAATGGGGATGCCCACGCAGCGGCGGCACAGTTCAAAGATGGACAGCAGCGCGATGATGGCCAGCACGACCAGAAGCGTGTCGATCTTCTTGGACATCTTGATAATCTGCTGAGCGTGGGACGCGTACCAGAAGAACGGGAACGAGCCGGCGATCATCAGAATGATATCGTAGAAAGGCAGTGTGTTGACTCTGACGCTGCCCTTCTTCCGGGGATAGGTCAGATAGCCCATGATAATAATCAGGCCCAGGAACATATTCAGACGAATCTCCGGCATGGCCTTGCTGAACAGTGTCGTCCAAATGCAGTAGATTGAGAACAGGATCATGATCCAGCGAATGACACGCTTCGGCGTCCCTTCCCAGATCCGGACGTTCGACTCCCGGTCGAACTTCTTCATCATGGCCTCTACGTCCTCAGCGGTACCGACCTCTACATCGGCCGCCGGCTCCGTTTGGGCCTTTACCTCTTTTGCGGGGTCCTGGTTGTTCTTAAATTCTGCCATATTCTTCCTCCTCACATTTGCATTCCGTCTGTGCGGCCCGATCTGCCCCCCCTCGCCGGAGGCAGAAGCGGATTAGACGGAGGGGATTTCAGCCCTGAAAAAGGCTGCGGCAGGGGCTACCCTGCCGCAGCCTCGTCCTTGAGAGCTTGCTCGGATCTTTGCGCAGCCGTACAGCGCGCTCCGTTACTTCGCCGTGACGGTCAGGCCCTTCTCGGCGAAATACTTGGCGGCGCCGGGATGATAAGGCACAGAGGTCATGGAAGCGGCATAGTCCAGATCCAGCTCGGCGCCCTTGGCGTGCTGCGCGGTGATGGCGTCCTGATTCTCAAAGATGGTGGACACGAAATCATACACAGCGTCCTCGGAGACGTCATCGTTGACGATGACCACAGCGCCCACGGCCACAGTGGTGGCGTCGGCATCCATGCCGTAAGTATCAGCGGGGATCACATACTTGCTGTAATAGGGAGACTCAGCCAGCAGCTGGTCGATGTGCTCGTCGTCCAGGCTCACCAGATACACCGGCTTGGCGGTGGACAGGTCGGTGACGGCGGTGGGGGGAGCGCCGGCCACCACGAAGGCGGCGCCGATCTTGCCGTCCTTCAGAGCATCGGCGCTGTCGCCGAAGGACTGATAGGTGGCGTTGATGTCGGACTCTTTCAGGCCGTAGGCGCCCAGGATGTCGATGGCGTTGTAGTACACGCCGGAGCCGGCGGCGCCGATGGACACGCTCTTGCCCTTCAGGTCCGCCACGGACTTGATGTCAGGATTGGTGGTGACGATCTGGACCTGCTCCATGTAGAGAGCCGCCGCCACGGAGAAGGTATCCACCTTGCCGGTCTCGGCAAACAGGTTGGTGCCGTCATAGGCGTAGCTCATGACGTCGGACTGGACAAAGCCCATATCGGCCTCGCCCTCTTCCATGGCCTCGATGTTGGCCTGGGAGCCGCCGGACTCGATGGCGGTGATGGACAGTCCGGTGTTGGAGGTGACATACTGGGCCAGCACGCTGCCGTAGCCGTAATACGTACCGGACACGCCGCCGGTGGAGAAGGTCAGCTTGGAGGTATCGCCGGTGCCGCCCGCGCCGCCCGCGGGAGCGGAGGCCGCCGCGCTGCCGGATGCGCTGGCGGAACCGCCGGACTGACCGCTGTCACCGCAGCCAGCCATCAGAGAGGCCGTCATCAGAAACGCCAGAGCCAGAGACAAAAACTTTTTCATTGCTCGTTCCTCTTTTCTTTCATGATTATGATGGTGTATGAACGCCACGGGAAAACATTGTATCTTCCACAAGTTTTCCCTGTGTGCATATTATACAGGAATATCTTTCATTTTTCAAGGCCTTTTTCCATATGATTTCTTTGCAAGTGCAGGATTCCATTTCGTCCTTGCAGGTTTTTCGCTTTTTTGGAACTTTTTCACGCGATTTCCTTGATGGAATTCGTTTTTTCTCCGAAAAGATCAACCTTTTTCTTGTGAAATACGCGCAAAAAAATCTGTGGACTCCGCGGTATTTTTGACGCGTGTCCTTCATATGCAGGCAGTTTTTGCAAGTTTGTATGCAAAATTGGAAGAAATTTGAGGTTGCCCTCTTTCTTCCGGAGCAAATATCTTCCAGAGCCGGTTTGCTCCCCCGGAGCCTTGTCCCTGTTCTCCGTTTTTCGTCCGCGGCCGGGCGCGTTAAAAGGCCCCGGAGCGTTCCGCCTCCGCGGGGGCAAAGGGAGCTGAATCCGTTTTCCGCCGGGGCGCGGGCAGCGCTTCTCCCGGCGCGGCAGCGGGACGCCGCGGAAAGCCGCAGAAGCGAAGCGTCCCGGCAAACCGGCTGTCCCCGTGGACGCGGCAGGGGCCTGAACCCAAAGGTTCAGGCCCCTGCCGAAGATTTTCTGTTCAGATCCTGCCGGATGTCCTGGGAAACGTGAGGGTGAAGGTGCTGCCCTTCCCCACCTCGCTTTTCAGCTCCACGGACGCGCCCAGATACGCCGCGCCGTGCTTGACGATGGACAGCCCCAGCCCCGTGCCGCCGGCGGAATGGCTCTTATCCATCCGGTAAAACCGCTCAAACACCCGCTGGCGGGCCTCCGGCGGAATACCGATGCCGGTGTCGGACACAGTGACTCTGGCAGCCCCGGGCGCGTCCTCCACGGTGACGGAAACGCTCCCGCCGTCGCGGTTGTACTTCACCGCGTTGTCGCAGAGGTTGTAGAGAATCTCCTCCAGAATCTGGGGCACCGCCCGGACCGCGGCCCGTCCGCCCTTCAGTTCCAGCCGGATGTTCCGGCTCTCCGCCGCGTTCCGTACCTGCTCCAGCACCCGGCCCGCCATGTCGTACAGCTCGCAGTCCGTCCAGTCCGCCACCGGACCGCCCTCGTCCAGGCGGCTGAGGCGGATGATATCGTTCACCAACTCGATGAGCCGGCCGGCCTCCCGGTGGATATTGCCCGCGAAATGGCCCACGTCCTCCGGCCGCACCATTCCGTTTTCCAAGATTTCCGCCGTCCCGAGAATGGAGGTCAGGGGCGTTTTCAGCTCGTGGGAGACGTTGGCGGTGAATTCCCGTCGCAGGCTCTCCCGCTGCTCTTTCTCCGTGGTATCCAGAATCACCAGCACCGCGCCGCTGAGGTGATGGTCCTGAAACACGGGGCTGGCAATGATCTGGCGGCAGCAGCCGTCCTTTTCCAGGACCTGCTCGCTGCGCCGGCCTCCCAGAGCCTCCTCCACACAGCGGCGGAAGCCGGCCTCCCGGTTCAGGCCGTAGGCGCTGGTATCCTGATTCACCGGGACATCCTCCGCCCACAGCAGCCGCAGAGCGGCGGCGTTGTGGGACAGCACGTGCGTCCGGGTGTCCAGCACCAGGAAGCCCTCCTCCATGTTTTCCGTGATGGCGGAGAATTCCTCCTGCCGGCGGCTGAGCTGGGCCATCTGACGGCTGATCTGCCGGTTCTGGCTGCGGATCTTGGCCAGCAGCGGGGACAGCTCGTCGTACTCCGCGTTGTCTCCCGGGCCGGAGAGGTCAATCTCATTGATGGGCTCCACGATCTGCCTGGCCGCCCTGGAGGCCATCAGCCCCGCCAGAAGGCAGGCCGCCAGAACGATGAAGGCCAGGGGCTGAAGAATCTGAAGCACCAGCAGCCACACGGAATACTGGGTGTCCGAGGTCCGCAGGACCGTGCCGTCGTCCAGCCGCAGGGCGTAGTACAGGGTCTTCCGGCCCAGCGTGCTGGAAAACCGCTCCGCCCGGCCGGTCCCGTTTTTCAGCGCGTCCCGGATTTCCTCCCGCCCCAGGTGGTTTTCCATTTTGGAGACATCCTCCCAGTTGTCGTAGAGGACGGTTCCGTCCTGCGCCACCCAGGTGATGCGGCTGTCGCGGGGCAGGCCGCCGAAATAGTCCAGCCCCTCGTCCTCCACGCCCTGGGCGATGTAAGCCGTCTGCTTTTCCAGCTCCTGCTCCACCCGTTGGGCGAAGTAGGTGTGGAGCACCCCCACCACCAGAATCAGGCAGGCCAGCAGCACCGCCATGGAAACCGTCAGGATGGATCGGAAAATTCGCTTTGTCATCATTCTGCAACGCTCCTTGCGGTATGGGATTTATTCGCCGATCTTATAGCCATAGCCCCGGACGGTCTCCACGCACTCGCCGCATTTTCCCAGCTTCTGGCGCAGCGTCCGGATATGGACGTCCACCGTCCGGGTCTCGCCGGTGAATTCGTACCCCCACACCTGGCTGATGAGCTGCTCCCGGGAGAACACCGTGCCGGGATTGCGCAGCAGCAGGCACAGCAGCTCGAATTCCTTCTGGGTCAGGGTCACCGGCCGGCCGTCCGCCTGGACGGTGTGCTTGGCGGGCACCACCCGCAGCGTTCCCCGGGTCAGGACTTCCTCCTCCGGCTCCGGCTCCGTCCGCCGCAGCAGGGCGCGGATGCGGGAGAGCAGCTCCATCATGCCGAAGGGCTTCGCCACGTAATCGTCGGCGCCGCCGTCCAGACCCAGGACCTTGTCGTACTCCGTGCTCTTGGCCGTCAGAAGAATCACCGGCAGCCGGGCGGTGCGGGGAGCGCCCCGCAGCTTTTTCAAAATGGACAGGCCGTCCTCCTCCGGCAGCATGATATCCAGCAGCAGCAGGGACGGAAGCTCCTGCTCCATCGCCTTCCAGAACGCGGAGGGCAGTTCAAAGCCCCTGGCCTCCATGCCCTGACTGTTCAGGGTATAGATCACAAAATCCCGGATACTGGCGTCATCCTCCAAAAGATAAATCATGTACCGGACCTCCTTGTTGATAAGATATGGAAAAAACAGCCGTGGAATGCACAGCCGCCCCAGGACCAGGCCTCATGCGGTTTTTCTCCGCTGGAAAAGGCTTCCGCCCCGCCGGGCTCCGGGCCGGACGTTCCCGGAGAACGTGCCGGGCCCCGGGCCGACGGCGGGGCGGACCGTCCGGGGAGGGAGCGGCGGCGCCCCCTCCTCAGTTGTTGGACGGATGGACGCCGGTGATGGAGAATTCCACCCACTCCGCCACGTTGGTGGCGTGATCTCCGATCCGTTCGAAATACTTGGCGATCATCAGCAGATCCAGCCCGGTCTCTCCCCGGGCCTTGTCGGCGGAGATATAGCCGATGATCTCCTGCTTTTCCTTTTCGAACAGCGCGTCCAGGTCGTCGTCCTTCCGGCACACGGTCCGGGCCAGCTCCAGATCGGCCTTCACGAACGAGTCCACGCTCTCCGTCACCATGGTGCAGGCGGTCCGGGCCATGGCGGCGATGCTCTGCATCTCCGCGGGGTCCACGCCGGCCACATAGGGCACCAGTTCCGCGATATCCGCCGCCTGGTCACCGATGCGCTCCAAGTCGGAAATCATCTTCAGCGCCGCGGAAATGGCCCGGAGATCGCCTGCCACCGGCTGCTGCTGAAGCAGCAGCTTCAGGCACCGGCCCTCCACGTCCCGCTCCTTCTGGTCAATCTGGCGCTCGGCCTCCTTGGCCCGCTCTGTGAGCTCGAGCTCCTTTTTCAGCAGCGCCTCCGCCGCGGCGGAAATGGCGTCCTCGCACAAAGCGCCCATCTGAATCAGCTCAATATGCAGCTCCTCGAGCTGCTCGGTAAAACGTTCCCGCATTCTGCGTGCCTCCTTAGCCGAACCGTCCGGTAATATAATCTTCCGTCTTCTTCTCCCTGGGGTTGGAGAAGATCTGTTCGGTATCCCCGAACTCGATGAGCTTTCCCAGCAGGAAGAAGGCGGTTTTGTCGGAGACACGGGTGGCCTGCTGCATGTTATGGGTGACCATAATGACAGTATACTTGTTTTTCAGCTCCACCGCAAGGTCTTCGATCTTGGATGTTGAAATTGGGTCCAGGGCGCTGGTGGATTCGTCCATCAGCAAAATATCCGGCTCCACCGCCAGGGCCCGGGCGATGCACAGCCGCTGCTGCTGTCCGCCGGAGAGACCCAGGGCGCTGGTTTTCAGCCGGTCCTTCACCTCGTCCCAGATGGCGGCATCCCGGAGGGAGCGCTCCACAATCTCGTCCAGCAGTACCTTGGAGCGGGTGCCGTGGGTCCGGGGCCCGTAGGCCACGTTGTCGTAGATGCTCATGGGGAAGGGATTGGCCTTCTGGAACACCATGCCGATCTGCTTGCGCAGCCAGGTGGTGTCCACCGTGGGATCGTAAATATTCGTGCCGGCGTAGAGGACCTGTCCCCCAATGCGGCAGCCGGGCACCAGGTCATTCATCCGGTTGAGCGTTTTGAGGAAGGTGGACTTGCCGCAGCCGGAGGGGCCGATGAGGGCGGTGATCTGGTTGGCGGGAATCTCAATATTGATATCGTAGAGGGCCTGGTGGTCGCCGTACCACAGGTTCAGGTCCTTCGCTTGAATGATGGCAGACATGGCACTCTTTCCTTTACTTTCTCAGTTTCCGGCCCGCCAGATTGGCGGCCATGTTGATGAAGAACGTCAGGATCATCAGGATCGCGGCGATGGCGAAGGCCACGCCGGTCTCGCCCCGCTCGCTGGCGTAGACGTACAGAGCCACGGTCAGCGTGGCGGAGGAGGAGTTCAGCGCGCCCAGGAAGCTGTTGAGCACCAGACCGAATCCGGCGGTAAACAGCAGCGCCGCGGACTCGCCCACAATCCGGCCCACCGCCAGGATGCAGCCGGTGACGATGCCGTCCACCGCGTTGGGCAGCACCACCGTGCGGACCATGTGCCACTTGCCGCTGCCCAGCGCCAGGGAGCCCTCCCGGTAGGACTGGGGCACGGTCTTCAGGCTCTCCTGGGTGGTGCGGACGATGGTGGGCAGAATCATGATGACCAGCGTCAGTCCGCCGGCCTTGATGCCCGCCTTCCAGCCGCACAGCTGGAGAAAGAACAGCATGCCCACCAGGCCGAAGATGATGGAGGGAATTCCCGTCAGGGTTTCGGTGGCGAACTCAATCAGCTCCACCATCTTCTTGTTGGAGGCATACTCCGTCAGATAGATGGCGGCCCCCACTCCCAGCGGCAGGACAATGATCATGGCCACAAAAATAATATACAGAGTGTTTAAAATATTCGGCAGGATACCGATTGTATTCTTCAAATAGCTGGTCTGAGAGCTCAGCAGCTCCCAGGAGATGTTCCCCAGGCCCCGGTAAAAGATATAGCCGATGAGGAAAATCAGCAGCGCGCAGGTCACGCCGGCGCAGAGGTACAGCAGCGCCCGGAGGCATCTGTCATACGCCTGGCGGCGGGGAGACAGGGATTTCATCACTCAGCCCTCCTTCCGGTTTTTGATGAAGACGTTCAGCAGCACGTTGATGAGCATGATGAACAGGAACAGCACCAGGCCGATGGAGAACAGGGCCTGCCGCTGAAGGCTGCCCACGGAGGCGTAGGACATCTCCGAGGCAATGGCGGTGGTCAAAAACCGGACCGAGGTGAACAGGCCCGGCATGTTGGGTACGTTGCCCGCCACCATGATGATGGCCATGGCCTCGCCGATGGCCCGGCCCACGCCCAGAACGATGGCGGTGGCCACGCCGCTGCGGGCGGCGGGGACGATTACCCGGAAGATGGTTTCGATCTGGGTGGCGCCCAGCGCCAGCGACGCCTCCTCATACTCCCGGGGCACGGCCTTGAGGGCCGTCTCGGAGACGTTGATGATGGAGGGCAGAATCATAATGGCCAGCACGACGATGGCCGCCAGCAGGCACGCGCCGGAGCTGAGCCCGAAGAGCTTCTGGATGCCGGGCACCAGCACGATCATGCCCACCAGTCCGTAGACCACGGAGGGGATGCCCGCCAGCAGCTCCACAGCGGTGTGGACCACCGCGGCCAGTCTGGGATTGGCCACCTTGGCCAGAAAGATGGCGGTCATCAGCCCCACCGGCACGCCGATGATCACCGCCCCGGCGGTACCGTAGATGCTGGTGAGGATAAAGGGCAGGATGCCGAACTGCGCGCCGGTGGTGGTGTTGGTGGGCGCCCACACCTTGCCGAACAGGAACTTGACGAGGCCGATTTCCCGGATCGCGGGAACGCCGGAGATGATGAGATAGACGCTGATGCACAGCACAAAGGCCACCGCCACAATGCCGCACAGCAGGAACAGCAGGTGCATGAAGCCCTCCATGGCGTCCCGGGCGCCCTTCTTGTGGAGCTTCCGCCCCTCCGCCTGGCCGGCCTGAACGTCGGCCGCCTGATCAGAGATATTCAACACGTTTTCCATATAACCTCCATGCGCCGGTGACGGCGCTTTGATTCTTGGCGCGGGGAATTGCGGTGGTTTTCTTCCGGTATGGAGGCAGCCTCCGTCCGGGGACCGGGCGGAGGCTGCCAGAAGAGAGGGTTACTTCGCTACAGGAACCGCACCGGCGGCCTTGATCAGATCGTTGGCCGCGGAGGAAGTCGCAAAGTCGAAGTAGGCCTGGGCTGCCTCAGACAGCGGCGTGCCGTCCTTGGTCACCAGGACGAAGGGACGCTGGATCACGTAGCTGCCGTCCAGCACGGTGGCCTCGGAGCACTCCACGCCGCCGACGGTGACGGCCTTGATGCCGTCCTTGCCCTCCACGGAGGACAGAGAAGCGTAGCCGATGGCGTTGGGGCTGTTCTTCACGGCCTCAATGACCGCGCCGGTGGAGGTCAGCTCCTGAGACAGCTTGCAGCTGTCCTTGGTGCCGGTGATGGACTCGAAGCCGTCCCGGGTGCCGGAACCGGCCTCACGGCCGATGCAGGCGATCTCGCCGGACGTGCCGCCCACTGCGCTCCAGTCGGTGACCTTTCCGGTGAAGATGTCAGCGATCTGCTCCACGCTCAGGTCCGCCACGGGGGAATCCGCGTTGACAATCACGGCAATGCCGTCCAGCGCCACGGTGGTGCCGGTCAGGCCGTTGGCCGTCTCCTCGTCCTTCAGGGCACGGGAACTCAGGCCGATATCGCAGGTGCCGTTGGACACGGCCTCAATGCCGGTGCCGGAGCCGGTGGCGTCATAAGTAACCGTCACGCCCTGATTGTCCGCCATGAACTGCTCATTGATGGCGCCGATCACCTTTTCCATGGAAGTGGAGCCGTTGGTGGAAACGGAGCCGGACAGCTGCGTACCGGCGGCGCTGCCGGCGGGGGCGGAGGAAGCGGCGGAGCCGGCGTTGGAACCGGCGCCGGTGCTGCCGCAGGCAGCCAGAACCGTGGCGGCCATCGTCAGGGAAAGCAAAGTCATAATACCTTTTTTCATCTCTGAAAATCTCCTTTGATTATCGTCTTTGAATTCTTAACCTTTCGTTTGGTACGGGTACAGTATAAGGGCTCTCAGGTCAAATCCGTTACCATGCGCGTGTTAAGTCTTTGTAAAGTTCCAGCGTCCGCTTGAAATCCCCGAAAAAGTCTTTTCCTGTAAAAAGTATGTTTTTCCTCCGTTTTTATAAAAAACGCCCAGAAAATTTGTCGAAATTTTTCCGCTTTTCCTCTTACCTTTTCTGTTAAAAGTGTGTAAAATAAAACATGGAACGATCAAAAAGGAAAATTTTACGGATTCATTTTATTTTGCAAAGGAGGGCTCAGCGAATATGTATCAGGCAGGTGATCTGGTTTATTACGGCTCCACCGGCGTCTGTAAAATTGAGGGGCTTGGAAACCCGGACCCCCGTGACCGGAGCGGAAAGCAGTTCTATCTTCTCAAGCCGCTCTACCAGGACGGCGTCATCTATACGCCGGTGGAAAGCAGCGAACGGTTTATGCGTCCGGTGATGTCAGAGGATGAGGCTCACGCGCTGATTTCGCTGATCCCCACGCTTCATCCCGAGGCCTTCCGGGAGCGGACGCTCCAGCTTCTGTCCCACCGGTATCAGGAGTTGCTCCAGTCCGGAGACTGCCGGGATCTTCTGAAGGTCACCATGGCCGTGCATCAGAAACGGCTGCTGGCGGAAAAGCAGAACCGCCGTCTGGGGATGGTGGACGAGAAGTATGGCCGTCAGGCGGAACGGCTGCTGTTCGGGGAGCTGGCGGTGGCGCTGGACATTCCCGTGGATACCGTCCCCTCCTATATTGCCGCTCAGACGGAGGACGCCGGATGATCCGGCCGTCCCCCGCCTCTTTTTTCGCGGCCCCCGCAGCGGAAAGCAGTCCTCTTTTCCGCTCCATTTTTTTACGTCTCCCGCCCCGGACTTGACACCCCGGACAAACTCTGCTAATATATTGTATCGTATGGAATGGAATCGCGCGATGAGCGGAAAGAGTAGCAGTCTACCCAACGGACAGAGAGGGCGCGCCGCCGGCTGAAAGCGGGCCCGCGGCGGGAACTGTGAAGTGCGTCCGGGAGCGCGGGGGATTCGGATGCCCCCCGTCCGGCCCGCGTCAGGGGCCTTTGAGTGAGAAATGAGAGTGGAACCGCGAGCAATCGCCTCTCGTACTTCGGTACGGGAGGCGTTTTTGATTGTCTCCCGGTTATAATAAGGAGTTGTGTTTTTATGTCAAATCGCGTTACCCGGCTGGGCAGCCTGCTGGCCGCCTATCAGCGCCGGGACCCCGCCGCGCGGAGCAAGCTGGAAATTTTCCTGCTGTACTCCGGCGTTCACGCGGTGATTTATCACCGTATTGCCCATTGGCTGTATCTGCACCACCGGTTTTTCCTGGCCCGCTGGGTCTCCCAGCACGCCCGGAAGAAAACCGGCATTGAAATCCATCCCGGCGCCACCATCGGCCACCGGCTGGTCATTGACCACGGCATGGGCATCGTCATCGGTGAAACCGCAGAAATCGGAGATGACTGCCTGCTCTATCAGGGAGTCACCCTGGGCGGAACCGGCAAGGATCAGGGAAAGCGCCATCCCACCCTGGGAAATAATGTTCTGGTGGGCTCCGGCGCCAAGGTTCTGGGACCCTTCAGGGTTGGCGACAACGCCCGCATCGCCGCCGGCGCGGTGGTGCTGGAGGAAGTCCCCCCCAACGCCACCGCCGTGGGCGTCCCGGCCCAGATCGTCCGCATGGACGGCAAGCCGGTTTACTATGCCGACGATGTGGACCAGATTCACGTCAAGAACCCCATTCAGGATCAGATGATCGCCATGACCCACCGCATCGCTCAGCTGGAAAAAGAATTAAAAGCAAAAGAAACGGAAAGGAACGCCTGATATGTATCTCTACAATTCCGCCACGCATCAGAAAGAAGAGCTGAAAACCCACACGCCCGGCCATGTGGAAATGTATACCTGCGGCCCCACGGTGTATCATTTCGCCCATATCGGCAATCTCCGCAGCTATATCATGGAGGACGTCCTGGAGAAATACCTCCGCTACGCCGGATACAGTGTGAACCGGGTAATGAACATCACCGACGTGGGCCACCTGAGCTCCGACGCCGACACCGGCGAGGACAAGATGCTCAAGGGCGCCCGCCGGGAGCAC
>ERZ808240.3042-NODE-3042-length-17085-cov-31.665414_pt1 | contig 17085 bp, 14 predicted proteins | sample MGYA00521084_ERZ808240 | MGnify/ENA primary metagenome ERZ808240 (study PRJEB31516, sample SAMN03275571) | gut metagenome | biome: mammalia-associated habitat; material: feces | host: Papio cynocephalus | place: Kenya | collected 2012-08-06 ... | reverse complement strand
CTCCGTAAAAATATATTTGACAGCATCAGCAACTGCATTTTCGCTGCATGATTTATCCGATATGAAACAGGCAGATTTCTTGACTTCATCACAGGCATTTGCCGGAGCAATGCCATAATCTGCATATTCAAGCATTTCAATATCATTGTTATAGTCACCGACAGCCGCTATTCTGTATGAAGAATCAAGTCCTGCCAGTTCTCTGTATTTTTTCAGAGCATATCCCTTTGAAACATTTTCAGGAAGCATTTCTATAAACATAGCTGATGAACGTACAAAATCACCTGAATTTTTATATCCTGAAACATAATTCCATACTTCATCAGATTTTTCAGGATTCATTGCAAAAAGCACTTTCAGCCAGCCGCTGCATTCCATATCATCTATATCACAGTATACAGGAGTTACATTGCAGACCTGTATATGTTTCTGTTCATATTCATTGTTTTTAACTACATATATTCCGTCAGCCTTTAAAATTTCACAGGCTGCAAACGGAAATCTTTCAAGTATATCTTTTATAATATCTCCTGCATTGCTTTTGAGAAATTCGCTGCGGATTATTTTTTTATTTTTGGGGTCATATATCATAGCACCATTATAGAGTATAACAGGCATATCAGGCTTTAAAATATCAAAATACGGCTTTACCGCCTGAATGGTTCTGCCGGTTGCAACTGAAAAAAGACCGCCTTTTTTCCTGAATGAATTTATCGCTTCAAGGTCTGTTTCAGAGATTGTTTTGTCTTTTGTCAGCAGAGTTCCGTCAAGGTCGGTGATAAGAAGTATTTTTGAAATATCGTTCATAAAATATCCTCATTTCTTTATAATTTCAAGTATATTCCTGAAATATTCAGGCAGTTCACTTGTAAATTCAAGATATTCTTTGGTAACAGGATGTATAAAACCGATTTTTCTTGCATGAAGACACTGACCGTCAATTCCTTTGAATTGTTTTCCGTATACATCATCACCCAGAACCGGATGACCGGTATAAGCCATATGCACTCTTATCTGATGAGTTCTTCCTGTTTCAAGAATGCATTTTATATGCGAATAATTTCTGTATTGTGCTATGACTTCATAGTGAGTGACAGCTTCTTTTGAATTTTTATATGTAACGCACATTTTTTTGCGGTCGGCACTGCTTCTTCCGACAGGAGCATTTACAGTACCTGAATTTTCTCTGAAATGACCGCATACAACGGCTTCATATTCTCTTGTGAAGCTGTGAGCCTTTATCTGTTCAGCAAGTCCTGAATGTGCAGTATTATTTTTTGCAACTATCAGCAAACCGCTTGTATTTTTATCAATTCTGTGGACTATTCCGGGACGTATTACTCCGTTTATATCGGAAAGTCTGCCGTGACAGTGATAAAGCAGAGCGTTTACAAGAGTTCCCGTATAGTTTCCGGCTGCCGGATGAACAACCATTCCCTTAGGTTTGTTTACAACCAGCAAATCATCATCTTCATAGACGATATCAAGAGGAATATTTTCCGCTTCAGCATTAAGCTCCACAGGTTCAGGCATATCTATTGATATCAAATCTCCTGATTTAAGCTTATATGTTTTTATGATATTCTTTCCGTTTATGCTGACATTTCCGCCTCTTACGAGAGTATCTGCCCTGTTTCTTGTAATGCCGAGTTCATCATTTGCGGCAAGCCATTTTTCAATTCTTGTTCCGGCAGCATCATCAGTGGCTGTAATTGTTATAATACTCATTTGTTTTCAGCCGTCACTTTCTTGTTTCTGCCGTCAATGAAAAGCACATATATCATAAGGAGAACTACCCCTATGACAACGCAGCAGTCAGCAAAGTTGAAAATTGCAAAATTAAAAAGACGTATTTCAAAGTAATCAACGACTTTTCCGTTTCTGAATATGCGGTCGATTATATTACCGATTCCTCCGCTTATTACAAGAGCAAGACTCACTGACAGAAATTTTGATTTTTTATAGTTTTTTATCATAATATAAGTGCAGGCAGCTATCATGACAGCAGTTACAACTATCAGCATATACCGCATTCCGCTGAAACTGCCGAACACTGCACCATTATTTTCAAGATAATTGAGATTAAGAATTTCGGTACTGCCGATTTTGATAAACTGAACCGGTTCAGAACCCCTGAGATTTTCAATTGCCCATATTTTTATCAACTGGTCAGCCGAAACAAGAAATATCACGGCTGCAAACAAAGCTATAATCAAATCATAACTCCTTATCTCATAAATACAGCCTGCCTTGTGAAGATACAAGGCAAGTCTGTAAATCTGATTATTATTTTATCTGACTACTGAGGCACAGCGGCTGCAAAGAGTCGGGTGTTCACAGTCAGAGCCTACTGTAACTGAATAGCCCCAGCATCTCTCGCATTTTTCGCCTTCAGCCTTTACTACTTCAAATGAAACAGTATTGTCTTCTGCATCTGTATCCTTTACAACTGAAATTCCTGAAACGATAAGAGCAGTTTTAAGTTCATCTGTTATTTCAGAGAATTTGCTGAATGAAGCATCATCTTTGCAGTGAACAATTACATTTGCTTCAAGTGATTTGCCGATAAGCTTTTCATTACGTTTGATTTCAAGTACTTTGTTTGCTTCTTCCCTTGCATTTATGATTGTATCCCATTTTGCAGTGAAATCATCTGTAAATTCAAGACCTGATTTTTCAGGCATATCATTGAGAAATACGCTTTCAGTGTTGTCAGATGAGATATGCGGCATGAATGTCCATATTTCTTCGGCAGTATATGAGATTATCGGAGCAATAAGTCTTGTAACCGCACTGAGAACAGTATACATTACAGTCTGGGCAGCACGTCTTGATTCTGAATTTTCGCTGTCACAGTAAAGTCTGTCCTTTGTTATGTCGATATAGAAGTTTGACATATCAGTTACATAGAAATTATGAATGCTGTGGAGAACTATATGAAAATCAAATGAATTGTATCCTTCATTAACCTTGTCAATAAGGCTGTCAAGCTTCATAAGTGCCCATTTGTCGATTTCAGGGAGCTTGTCATATGATACCATATCAGTATCAGGATTGAAGCCTGAACCGCTTGAGAGATTTCCAAGGAAAAGTCTTGAAGTATTTCTGATTTTTTTGTACATATCAGAAAGCTGTGAAAGGATATCCTTTGAGATTCTTATATCTGAATGGTAATCAGATGAAGCAACCCAGAGTCTGAGTATATCTGCACCATATTTATCAGTAATTTCATCAGGAGCAATACCATTTCCGAGTGATTTGTGCATTGTTTTTCCCTGACCGTCAACAACCCAGCCATGAGTGCATACGGCCTTGTAAGGAGCAAATCCGTTGTATACAACAGATGTAAGGAGTGATGACTGGAACCAGCCTCTGTACTGGTCAGCACCTTCAAGATAGAGGTCAGCAGGAGCAGGTTTAAGCTGTTTGTATTCATCAAGTACAGCAGTATGTGAAACGCCGCTGTCAAACCATACGTCCATAATGTCATATTCCTTTGTGAACTTGCTGCATCCGCATTCACATTTCACTGTATCAGGAATAAATTCTGATGTATCCTTAAGCCACCATGCATCTGAACCTTCAGCTCTGAAAAGGTCTGAAATAGCCTTGATTGTTTCATCATTTACAATTGGTTTCTTACAGTCAGCACAATAGATTATCGGAATTGGAACTCCCCATGTACGCTGTCTTGAAATGCACCAGTCGCTTCTGTCACGAACCATGCCTTTAATGCGGTCTTCGCCCCATTCAGGAATCCATTTTACGCTTTCAATAGCCTTTACAGCCTCATCTTTAAATCCGTTTACAGAGCAGAACCACTGTTCAGTAGCACGGTAGATTATAGGGCTGTTGCATCTCCAGCAGTGCGGATACTGATGGACAATCTTTTCAATTCCGAGAAGTGCATTGAGTTCATTAAGCTTTGCAGCAATGGCTTTATTGGCTTCATCGGTATTCAGTCCTTCAAATTCGCCGGCTTCAGCAGTCTGTCTGCCTTTTGCGTCAACGCATACAAGTATGCCGATATCATCATAGTTCTTGCATACTTCAAAGTCCTCAACACCATAGCCGGGAGCAGTATGAACGCAGCCTGTACCGCTTTCAAGAGTTACATGGTCGCCTATGATGACAGGTGAAATTCTGTCATAAAGAGGGTGTTTTGTCTTGATATATTCGAGGTCGCTGCCCTTGAATGAGCCTGTTGTTTCATAATTTTCGATACCTACTGACTGCATTACTGATTTTACGAGTTCAGCAGCCATAACATAGTATTCACCGTTTGCCTTTACAAGAGTATATTCATATTCAGGGCCGAGGCATACAGCGAGGTTTCCCGGGATAGTCCATGTAGTAGTAGTCCAGATTACAAAATATACATTGTCAAGCTTGTTGTCAGTATATGGTGAAAGTATTCCCTTATCATCTGTTACATTGAATTTTACGAATATTGAATGACATGGGTCATTTGAATATTCAATTTCAGCCTCTGCAAGAGCAGTATTGCAGTCAGGACACCAGTAAACAGGTTTAAGACCCTTGTACATATAGCCTTTTTTAGCCATAGCTCCGAAAACTTCTACCTGACGTGCTTCATATTCAGGCTTGAGAGTAAGATACGGGTCATCATAGTCGCCCCAGCAGCCAAGACGCTTGAACTGAGCCATCTGGTTCTTTACATGGGTAAGAGCGAAATCCTTGCAGTATTTTCTGAGTTCAGCCGGAGGAACAGCACCGTTTTCAACGCCTGTTGACTTGAGAGCCTTCAGTTCGATAGGCAGACCGTGAGTATCCCAGCCCGGAACATACGGAGCATAGAATCCGCTCATATTTTTATATTTTACGATAAAGTCCTTGAGGCATTTGTTAAGGGCAGTACCGAGATGAATTTCGCCGTTGGCATAAGGAGGGCCGTCATGGAGTATATATGACTGTTTATTGAGATTTCTCTCAACCATCTTGTAATAAAGGCGTTTTTCTTCCCATTTTTTAAGCATATCAGGTTCTCTCTTAGGCAGATTTCCACGCATAGGGAAATCTGTTTTCGGGAGATTCAATGTATTATTGTAATCAGGCATTATAATTTCTTCCTTTGCAAAATTATTTTACTTTTTCTTTACCGGAATCAGAGCCGGAATTTTCTTCTTCTTCGAGTTCTTCAGTATTGTACTGTTCGTCAGAATCGGAATCATCTTCATCGGCTTCATCATCTTCATTGTAGTCAGGCATTTCAGAAATCATTTCGAGATGGAGTTTATATATATCGAAAAGACTTTCCTTAAAGTCTGAAACTTCTTTCTGTGTATAGGCGAGGACTTCCTTTTCAGCCTCTACCTGAGCCTTGAGTTCAGCTATCTGAATTTTTGCATCTTCAGCAGCAGTTTCAACTACATTTTTGGCTTTTATTTCGGCATCGGATATAAGTTCATCAGCTTTAAGCTTTGATTCTCTTACAATTCTTCTGCCTTCCTTCTGGGCGAGGAGAAGAGCATCTTTTACAGCTTCCTCATCTTCTCTGTATTCACGTACCTTATCGGCAAGAACCTGAAGTTTTTTGTTAAGTTCTTCATTTTCCTTTACAAGTTTTTCATAATCGGAAGAAATTTCGCTGAGAAATTCGTCCACTTCTTCTTGTTTATAGCCGAAAGCAGCTTTTTCAAATCTCTGGCTGTTGATATCCTTGGAATTAATCAACTTCAATCACCTCATTAAATAAATTTTTGTATAAGAATATGGAATCTGCCCTTTGAAGTAGGAGCTGAGATATTTTTAAGAATAAATTTCCCGAAGCCTCTTACTGAGAAAACATCGTTTTCCTTTAAAGTGACAGACGGTGAAAAGACAGTGACAAAATTTATATCAGCACCGTCTTTTTTTATTATCTGGACAGTTTTCTCCCTGCTTTTCCTGAGTGCGAGTGAAAGTATGCAGTCAAGACGCATTGAAGCCACTGTACCCCTGATATCCTGATATTTCTGAATTCTTTTGATAGTGCATCTGTCGGTTATTGAAGCTTTTACCCCGACTCTGCCAATTTTAGTAATTTCATTTATAAGAAAGCCGCTTACCGAATCGTATACGAATATCTGGGCAAGACCATCTGATATAAGTATATCACCAACTTTTTCACGCTTTATACGGCACGCCATAACTGAGCCGAGAAAGTCACGGTGAGTAAGAACATCAGCTTTTCTGTAGGAAAACTGAATTATATTCAAGGGAAAATCCTCCGGTTCAGGAACATAATAAGGGGTATGAACACAAAGGATTTTCCTTTGAGCATCGTCATAGCCTCCGAAAAACAGAAAGTCATGACAATGCAGCTTCTGAAGTTCTGCATTTAAAAAGCCGGCTTGTCTTTCATCAAGGAAATCCGAATATACCGGTATACAGTTCTTTTCAGAGATTTCAAGCATATCATTAAGTTTTGCCTTCAGAAATCTGCTGTCTGAATCGTTATATAAGGACTCCATTGTTTTCGAGTTCACCCACGAGGTCTTCGCCTACAAATCCTACATTATAAGGAGTTATTATATAAGTAAGGTTTGCGACAGGCTTGAGGCTTCCTCCGTTGGCATATGCAACACCGGCAAGGAAGTCAATAATTCTTCTTTTATTGTCGGCAGATGCAGTTTCGAGGTTTAAGACAACTGTTTTTTTGGCGATAAGGTGGTCGGCAATCTGTTTTGCATCTGTGAATACTTCAGGTTTTACGAGAACCACCTGAAGCTGAGCTGTTGACTGTATATTAACAACTTTATTTCTTTTTTCTTCATGGGATTCACGGGAGGAACTTTCCTGAGCAGCTCCTTCCTGACCAGAATTTTCATCTTCTTCAATTTCCGGAGGCATAAAAAAATCCTTGATACTATTTAAAAAACTCATCTTTTTTCTCCTTTTTTCCGCACATAATAAATTTTAAATCCGGAGAATAGTACGGATATATATAACCGGATATAAAAATCGGCATCAGATTCTTTCGCCGAAAATTGCACGTCCTATTCTGAGAATATTCGAGCCGTATTTTACAGCAGGTGCATAGTCGCCGGACATTCCCATTGACAGAATATCCATATTAATATTATCTATTTTTTTTGAACAAATGTCAATATATAAACACTGCATTTTATATAAAAATTCTTCGGAATCCACCGCAGGAGGAATTGTCATCATGCCTCTGACATTTATATTGTCAAGTTCTGACACCTGAAGTATAAGTTCTTCGGCTTTATCAGCAGGTATTCCGCTTTTTGATTCTTCGCCGCCGATATTGACTTCAATGAGTATATCCTGTACCTTGCCAATTTTTTTTGCACAGCGGTTTATTTCAGAAGCAAGTTTTAAGCTGTCAACCGACTGTATTACAGAAACGCTGTCAGCGATATATTTAACCTTGTTTGTCTGGAGATGACCTATGAAATGAATTTCAGCGTCATCATAGAAATCCTTTTTGGAGAGATACTCCTGAACTCTGTTTTCACCGATAAGGTCAAGACCTTTTGAGAGTGCATAGTTTACTTTTTCGGGGGCGACGGTTTTTGTTACAGCCATGATTCTTATATTGTCATCAGGACTGCGGTATTTAGCCTTTGCCTCACCTACATTATGGAATATCCTTTTAAGGTTTTCATCGATATAACCGAAAGCTGGGTTCATTCAATGCAAAACAGCAGCATATGTTGCTGTTTTTTTCCTCCTTTCATATTTCAGCATGAATCCGGATATCAGTTTCATTATGTTAACGCCAATTTGACTGATTGAAAATATGAAATTTTCATTATATTTTGCATGGCATCAGATTCACAGGAATTTCAGGCGGGCGACCAATGGTCGCCCCTACATAAACAATCCATCGAATTTGCGTTATGTTAATAAAAGAAACTGTTTTTTTACTGTGCAGCGTCAATGCCTTCAACTATGATATCATCATAGAGCATGAGATAGTCGCTGTCAGGATTTGCGGCTGAGATAACATAATCATCGCCTTCAAATATAACATCAATTTTTCTGAATATTATATTTTCGCCGAGTTTTATGTAAACGCCTTTTTCGCCGTCCTTATTGAAGCGGATAGCTTTTCTCGGGACTTTTATTCCCTCATAGTTCTGGACGGACATTTCAACTGTTTCGACACGATGCTGAACGAGTTCTGAATTCATTACATCGCAGGAAACTATTACAATGCTTTCATCATTTTCAGACGGACGTATTTCGTCAATAGTACCCTGAATTTTATCATTTGATGATTCAAATGACAAGGTTACTGTATCGCCGGCTTTGAAAACATCATCTTTATTTTTTATTACTCCTGCAATATTCCATCTGTAGTCATCAATAAGCTTTCCGATAACAGTATTTCCGTTATCGTTTTTTCTGATTTCGTTTTCGCTGACGGATTTTATATCATCAGCAGTAATTGAATCTATGAAATCTTTTGAGAATATACTCTCATAGCCGTCAGCATAGCTTACAAAATAAGCTGATTTATCGCTTGTTATTGTATCGGAAGGGTCACTCATTTCACGCTGGAGCTTGAGAATTTCCTCATTTATCGAATCAATTTTATTTTCAAACTGTGATGTTATATCAGGATTTGTCTGACCGGTTATATACTGCATTGTGCTTATCAGGTAAAGAAATTCGCTGTTTTCGGTTGAAAGGCGTTCAAAATCCTGAATATCCTTGCAGTATGCGATATTTTTATATCGTTCTTCAATAAGGGTTGTAAGGGTTGAAGGCTGGGCTACTTCCATAGTACCCGGATTAGTGATTTTTTTAAGCAGTTCAAGGTCTGACTGTAATTTATTGATTTTCTGTTTGTTCTGGATATCGGTTTCAGAGTTATATATATTTGCTATTACTGAACCGATACCGAGTTTTCCGCCGTCAGATACTTCATAGCCTACAACGCCGTTTCCGCTGTATGTAATGACTTCTTCATTGCGGATATAGACGCACTGGAAGCTTTCAGTATTTGATGTTGAGATTTCAACTGCTGTGGAGGTTTCATACTGACCGGCTATAAAATGATAGAAAATATTCACGACAGTAATTAACATGAAAATTATCAGTACCGCAGCAAGAATTTTTATAGTTGAAATACTCTGGTTAAGTTTCCTTATCAGATTCAAGACAGTTCACCTTACTCTGATTTTTCACAGGCTTCAAGAATAGAGATAGGTCTTGCAGGAATTATAGTAGAGATTGCATGCTTATAAACCATATCCTGTTTGCCTTCGCATTCAAGGATAACGATATAGCTGTCAAAGCCTTTTACAAGACCCTTGAACTGAAATCCGTTCATAAGGAAGATAGTTATCGGGATTCTGTCTTTTCTTGCCTGATTAAGAAAAACGTCCTGTAAATTAAGAGATTTGTTCATAGTAATAAACTCCATTCATCAGATTTGTATAATGTCCTAAATACATAAACATATAATTATTTATAATTATATCATAAAAAATTATTATTGGCTATACATTTCAAGCAATTTCCTATAATTTTATCGGTAGTGTCAAATTTATCAACATCAATCCATTTAATTCTGTCATTTTTTCTGAACCATGTAAGCTGACGCTTTGCATAATGTCTTGTTTCGAGTTTTATTTTGTCAATACATTCCTCAAGAGAAGCTTTTTTCTGAAAGTAAGGTATAAGCTCCTTGAAGCCGATAGCCTGATGAGCAGTCCTTATATCTGATTCAAGATAAATGCTTTCTGCCTCCTGTACAAGACCTTTTTCAACCATCATATCAGTACGGAGATTTATCCTGTCATAAAGATACTGGCGGTTCTGGGCAGTCAGTCCGAACATAAGCCATCTGTAAGGACTTTCACAGCATCGGCTTTCTTTTCTTAAATCGCTTATTTTTCTTCCGGTGACTTCATAGACTTCAATTGCACGAATAATGCGTTTAAGATTATTTGCATGAAGCTGCGAGGCGGTTTCGCTGTCTATTTCATAAAGTCTTTCGAGAAGTTTTTCATTGCCGTAAATGAGAGCCTGATTTTCGAGATTTCTGCGTATTTCAGGATTTCCTTCAATTTCGCAGAACTGAATATTGTCAACAAGGGAATCTATATAAAGCCCTGTTCCGCCGACTATTACGGGAAGCTTGTTCCTTGAAATGATATCCTTTATTTTTTCGTCTGCAAGCTTTACATAATCAGCAACGGAAAAGCTTTCATTTCTGTCAAGGAAACCTATAAGATGATGAGGAACAGCCTCAAGTTCCTCAGCAGAAGGCTTGGCGGTAGCAATATCCATTCCCTTGTATATCTGCATTGAATCAGCGGAAACTATTTCGCCGTTGAGAATTTTTGCAAGAGCTATTCCGGCGGCAGTCTTTCCTGAAGCTGTAGGGCCGGCTATAACGATTGCCGGAGGTTTGTTTTTATTGTAATTCATTATTGTATCCTTTTAAACTGTTTTTCAAAATCTTTTTTTGTAAGTATGAACATAACAGGTCTGCCATGCGGACAGTGACGTATATTGTCATTGAAATATATCTGTTCAGCAAGCGACTGGAGTTCACGCAGATTATTCTTATCATGTGCTTTGACAGCTGATTTGCAGGCAAGACTGTGGAAAAGGTCATCTATTATTTGTGTCTGAGGATTTATTTTGTTGAGATAAAGATTATGAGCTATTTCCTCTGTTGCTTCATCTGCATACGCTGAATCAAGGAATATCGGTACAGCTTTGGCAGTTACAAACGGCGGATTTGAAAAATCAAATTCAAAGCCAATACTCCGGAGGAGTTCTGTATTTTCCTGCATTGCCTCAAATTCGTTTTCAGGAAGAAGTATTTCAGATGTGCTTATTAAATACTGGCTGTCCATGGTTTTGTTTCTGTTTTTAATTTTTTCATAGATAATTCTCTCATGGCCTGCGTGTTTGTCGAATATAATCATTTTTTCGCCGCATTCAGCAATTATGTAGTTTCCGAATATTTCGCCGATTACACGGAGATTTTCCTCATTGCAGTCCTTTGTTATATCGCATACAGGTTCAGGTTTTTTCTTTTCGAGGGAATCGCTTGTTATATATTTGAAATCATTTTCCGGAATAATCTTTTTGACTTCCTTTTCAGATTCACGGCTTTCCGTTTCCTTTTTTAAAATGCTTGCAGTTCCGATATCAGGTATATCATCATATTCAGAGCCGGCAATGAAATTTTCAAGACCAATATTTATTTTTTCCTTTTTTGATTTTTCAGGAGATGAAACAGTATTTCTGAATGTATCGCTGTTATCTGTTGTATTTTCAGTTTTTTCGGTGGATTCAATGATGTTTTCAGAACTGTTTCCCTGATTTATCTGAAATTCATATATAAGACCTGAATTATGCAGAGCGTTTTTCACTGCAAAGAAAATACAGTCAAATATACGTTTTTCATCTGAAAATTTCACTTCAAGCTTTGATGGGTGAGCGTTTACATCAACTGATGACGGGGGAATATCTATCATAAGAACGCATGACGGGAATTTTCCTGTCATTATAAGTCCCTTATAGGCTTCTTCAAGAGATACTGTGCATACCGAGGATTTTATATAACGTCTGTTTATGAAAAAGTTCTGGAATGAACGGTTTGCCTTTGAATAAAGAGGTTTTACAGCAAAACCTTTTACTGATATTCCATTGTCTGTATAGTCAACAGGAATCATGTCATTTGCAAATGTTTTGCCGTATATTGCATATATTGCTGAATAGAGGTCGCCGTCACCGGAGGTAGTAAATTCAGGTTTTCCGCTGCGTATGAATCTGAATGAGATTTCAGGGTGGGAGAGTGCAATTTTGCTTACGATATTGCTTACAGCATTTCCTTCTGAAACATCTTTTTTCATGAATTTCTGTCTTGCAGGAACATTATAGAAAAGGTCTTTTACAATGATTGAAGTACCGTCTGAACAGCCCTGATTTTCATACATTTCCTCATTGCAGCCGCATATTCTGTAATAAGTGCCGTATTCATCAGAACGCTGTTTTGTGTGAAGTTCAACTTTTGAAACTGCTGAAACCGATGCAAGAGCTTCTCCTCTGAAACCGAGAGTACAGATATTGTCAAGGTCTGAGGCAGATATTATCTTGCTTGTTGCATGACGCAGGAATGCTTTTGGTACATCTTCATAAGCAATTCCGCAGCCGTCATCGCTTACACGCATATATGAAATGCCGCCGTTTTTTATTTCAACAGTTATATGATTAGCCTGTGCATCAACGGAGTTTTCAACAAGTTCCTTTATGACAGATGAGGGACGTTCAATTACTTCACCTGCGGCGATAAGTTCAGCAGTTTCACGTGTCAGTACATTTATTTTCGGCATGATATATCAGTCCTTTCTTCAGAGCAGACTTGACAAATCCCTGAGAACTTCTCTGCATTCGCTGTCAGAAAGTTCATCAATATTGGTTCTGCGGAGTCTGTCAGCAATCATATCATTATTAAGTGACATAAAGCTTATCTGATTATTTTCCGGAACAGTTTTTACATCAGTATTCTTATGGCTGTCCATATCTTTAAGAAGCTGTCTTGCACGGTTTATTATTTTTTTAGGCAGACCTGCAAGCTTTGCAACTTCAATGCCATAGCTTTCATCAGCACCGCCCGGAACTATCTTTCTTAAAAATCTTATATCATCGCCATTTCTTTTTACGGCAATGCTTAAATTCTTAACGCCTTTAAGAGTATGTTCAAGTTCTGTGAGTTCATGGTAATGAGTAGCAAACAGAGTCTTGCAGCCGAGTGATTTTGATGAGATATATTCAGCAACCGCATGGGCAATGCTTATTCCGTCAGAGGTTGAAGTTCCTCTGCCAACTTCATCGAGTATTACAAGGCTGTTTTTGGTGGCATATTTTATTATATCCCCCACTTCACTCATTTCAACCATAAATGTACTCTGACCGGCAGTGAGGTCATCGGAAGCTCCGACTCTTGTAAATATCTGGTCGGTTACTGATATCTTTGCATATTCCGCAGGAACAAAGCAGCCTATATGTGCCATAAGAGTAATAAGGGCAGTCTGACGCATGAATGTTGATTTTCCTGACATATTAGGACCTGTTATGATATACATTTTGTTATCCTTGGTATCAAGATATACATCATTCGGAACAAATTCCTCATCTTTGAGCATAAGCTCCACTACCGGATGCCTGCCGTTTTTGATGTTTATAACACCGTCAATGGCTATTTCAGGCTTTGAATACATATTTTTTATTGAAACGTCTGCAAATGAACATAAAACATCAAGGCAGGCAACTGCTTCAGCGGTATTCTGGACTTCTTCAAGCTTTGATGCGATAAATTCACGGATTTCATTGAATATATCATTTTCAAGGGCAATTGATTTATCCTTTGCACCTGCAATCATATTTTCAGCATTTTTGAGTTCTTCGGTTATATAACGTTCGGAATTTGTAAGAGTCTGGCGGCGGATATATCTGTCTTCCGGCACAAGGTCATAATATGAGCGTGTTACTTCAATGCAGTAGCCAAATGTTCTGTGATAGCTGATTTTAAGAGTTTTTATGCCGGTTTCATCACGTTCTTTCTGTTCTATAGCGGCAATTATATCATGCCCGTTTGTCATGGTATTTCTGAGTGAATCGAGTTCATCATTGAAGCCGTCACGGATAACGCCGCCTTCCTTTACGGATACAGGAGGTTCATCAATTATTGCATTTTCTATTAAAGCGGATATTTCCTCAAGGTCTGAAATTTTTGCGTCAAGAGCTTTTATAAGAGATGATTCTTTTATTTTGCTTAACTGTTCCTTTATAAGAGGGAGCTGTACAGCTGTTGCGGAAAGCATTTTAAGGTCTCTCGGAGTAGCTGAACGGTACATTATTCTTGTCATGAGTCTTTCAATATCATAAACATGGTCAAGCAGTTCTTTAAGTTCCATCATGACAACTGATTTTCTGCAAAGCTGTTCTACTGCATCAAGGCGTTCAATAATTCTTGCGGGACTTATAAGAGGCTGTTCTATCCATGATTTGAGCAGACGTTTTCCCATAGATGTTTCTGCACTGTCAAGCACCCACAGCAGAGAACCTTTTTTCTCTTTGTTTCTTAAAGTTTCGGTGAGTTCAAGATTTCGTCTTGCATTGAGGTCAAGCCCCATAAATGCATTGTCTGAGATGACAGTCAGTGAAGTGAATCGTCCGGCAAGTGATTTCTGGGTTTCGCTTATGTAGTCAAAAAGTCCGCATACACATGAACAGCATGGAGTATTTTTTTCAAGTCCGAGCTTTTCATATGATTCGGCAGAAAACTGTTTTAAAACGATATTTTCCTTTTCATTGCAGTCGAAGCATATATCATCTCTTAAAGTCACAGCACATTGAAGTTTTTCCTTTATAAATGCAGTTACAGTTTCAAGAGTCAGAAAGCTGCTGCTGAAAATTATTTCTGAAGGCTGATATCTTGAAAGTTCGTTTATTATTTCGCTGTTTATATTGTCATTTCCTTTAAGAGTCAGATATACCTCACCGGTTGATATATCCGCAAAGCACAGTGCACAGCTTTCATTTTCATAATATGCACAGCATATATAATTATTTGATGAATCATCAAGCATACTGCTTTCAGTGAGAGTTCCCGGAGTAATTATCTTTACTACATCACGGGTAAAAAGCCCTTTTTTGTCCGGCTGGTCGGAGGTCTGTTCGCATATGGCAACCTTATATCCGAGATTGATAAGTTTTTTTATATAAACTTCACTGCTGCGGAAAGGTATTCCGCACATAGGTGCTCTTTCAGACATACCGCAGTCCCTGCCTGTAAGGGTAAGACTGAGAACCTTTGAAGCAAGTACGGCATCTGAAAAGAACATTTCATAAAAGTCACCGAGTCTGAAAAAAAGTATATGGTCTTTATATTTATCCTTTACAGACCAGTATTGTTTCATCATAGGTGAAAGCTTTTCCTTGTCTATATTATTGAAATCCATTTAGAGAGCTCCTTTATTTAATGGGGTATTATTCAGAATTAATTAAAAATCCAAATCCCCGCCTATGCGTGAAAAGCATATGACGGGGCATGATATCCGGAAATGACAGCTCAGTGACAGCCGCTGCATGATGAACAGCTTCCTGTGCATGAAGCTGCAGGACAGGTTTCAGGGTCTTCACCGTTTGCTGATGAAGTGATAATTGTATTTATCTGTGCGAGCATATCATCCATTGCATTTTTTGCATTGTTGAAAGCAATCATGCTTGGATTTATCATGATATCGCCATAAAGATTCTTGATATCCTCATCAAGAGCCTTGAGTTTTTCAGTATCCTTGTCATCTTTGGACATTTCGGTATTGAGTTCAACACGTTTTATATTGAATTTTCCGATAAGCTCCTGAAGTTTTTCGTCCTTGTCGTTTACGTCCTTTGCATTCTGGTATGCAGAGTATCTTTCATCAGCCTGAATAAGCTTTCCGAGTTCTCTTGTCATCTGAATAACGTCCATTTAAAAAATCTCCTTTAATTTATATTACTGCGGCTGTATGATTTCACCGCATACAGCCCAGTTTTTTGAATCTGTTACCTTTATGTCAGCGAACTGACCTATAAGATTTTTATCGCCTTTAAATTCGGCAATTATAAATTCGCTGCTTTTTCCGTTAAGGAAGCCTTTATGTTTTCTGCTTTCGCAGTCAACGAGGACTCTCATGGTACGTCCTATGAAGCGTTTATATAAATTATCTGAAATTTCACGCTGTACCTCAAGCAGTTTACACATACGCTGACTTTTTTCCTCATCGGATATTCTGTCATCTATGAGAGCAGCTTTTGTGCCTGTGCGTTTTGAATATATGAATGAATAAATATTATCATAACCGACTTTTTTAATAATATCAAGAGTTGCATTGAAATCCTCATCTGATTCATTCGGAAATCCGACTATAATATCAGTGGTGAATGAAAAATCGGGGCATACTGACCTTGCATAATCGATAATCTGCATATATTTTTCAACTGTATAGCGGCGGTTCATAGCTTTAAGAATGGCATTACTGCCGCTTTGCAGAGGAAGATGGAGATGTTTTCCGATTTTATCGCACTGTATTATTGTGTCTATAAGTTCATTTGTGGCATCTTTCGGGTGAGATGACATGAATCTCACTATAAAATCGCCTTCAATTTCGTTTATGCGTCTTAAAAGTTCAGGAAAATTTATACCATTGTCAAGGTCATTTCCGTATGAGTTGACATTCTGACCGAGCAGCATTATTTCCTTGTATCCGTTTTTTACAAGTGCTTTGACTTCATTTATAACAGATTCAGGGCTGCGGCTTCTTTCTCTGCCTCTTACATACGGCACTATGCAGTATGTACAGAAATTATTGCAGCCGTACATTATCGGGACAGACGCTTTGAATGAGCTGTCACGCAGCTGTGTAATATTTTCGCTGAATTCTTCTGTATATTCTGATATATCGAATGCATTCCTGCCGTTTATTGCTTCAAAGAGCAGTGCCGGAAACCGGTGAAGTGCAGATGTTCCTATGACTATATCAACATACGGGTATGATTTTTTTATTTTCTGTATAGTTTTTTCCTCCTGAGCCATACAGCCTGAAAGACCGATTACAAGTTCAGGATTTTTTTCTTTAAGATGTTTTACAGAACCGATAATTCCGAAAACTCTGTCCTCTGCATTTTCTCTTACCGCACATGTATTGAATATTATTACATCAGCATCTTCATAATTTTCAGTTATATTGAAATCCATATCTGAAAACATACCCTTTATTTTTTCGCCGTCAGAAAAATTAAGCTGACAGCCAAAGCTTCTGACGCAGGCATTATGTTTTCTGCTGCTGTTGAAATTTTTTATTTTATCAGTAAAATACTGAGTTTCATTATCCATATTTATCCTCCTGAGCCTTGAATATCAGATGTCTGACTCATGATATTTATTATAGCATAAACAATTTATTTTGTAAATGGTCACCCACGCAGATGAAAATAATGCGGCAGAGATTTATCCGCCGCATATTTTTATTTATTAACGCAAATTCGATATCAAAATTTTATAATTGAAAATAAGAAATTTTCTTCATAATCTGTAGGGGCGACCAT
>ERZ808240.3041-NODE-3041-length-17087-cov-8.380343_pt1 | contig 17087 bp, 13 predicted proteins | sample MGYA00521084_ERZ808240 | MGnify/ENA primary metagenome ERZ808240 (study PRJEB31516, sample SAMN03275571) | gut metagenome | biome: mammalia-associated habitat; material: feces | host: Papio cynocephalus | place: Kenya | collected 2012-08-06 ... | reverse complement strand
TTCGTGAGGAGTTGTCGGGGGCGGGGGCGCCCCCTCTCCCAGTTATGCTTCGTGAGGAGTTGTCGGGGGCGAGGGCGCCCCTCTCCCAGTTATTGTGGTTTTTATAGTTTTTTCTAAATAAGAACTTGAATAAACAAACCTTTTTCCGTAACTTTGCATCATATTATAACTTTAGCAAACAACATTAAAGCACCAACAACAATGAACATAGCACTTATAGGCTACGGCAAGATGGGCAAGATGATAGAATCCATCTGCAAGGAGCGTGGCCACAAGATAGTGAGCATCATCGACATCGACAACCAGCAGGACTTCGATTCTCCGGAGTTCGCCTCCGCTGACGTGGCAATAGAGTTTACGTCGCCCACTGCCGCCTACGGCAACTATCTGCGTGCCTTCAAGGCAGGCGTAAAGGTAGTAAGTGGCTCCACAGGCTGGATGAAGGATCATGAGGCCGACGTGCGCCGCCTCTGCACGGAGGAGGGCCACACGCTCTTCTGGGCTTCCAACTTCTCCATCGGAGTCGCCATCTTCTCCGCCGTCAACCGCTATCTGGCGAAAATCATGAACGGCTTCCCGCAGTATGACGTGCGCATGAGCGAAACCCACCACATCCATAAGCTCGACGCCCCCTCCGGCACCGCCATCACCCTCGCCGAGGAAATAGTCGCCGATCTCGACCGCAAGACGTCATGGGTGAAGGGCGAGCAGCATCTTGCCGACGGCTCAGTGGAAGGCTCCAACAGCTGTGCCCCCTCAGAACTTCCCATAGAGAGCATCCGCCGCGACGAGGTGCCGGGCATCCACTCCATCATCTACGACTCCGATGCCGACTCCATCACTATCACTCACGATGCCCATTCACGCAAGGGCTTCGCCCTCGGCGCAGTTCTCGCTGCCGAGTACACTAAGGATCATGAGGGCCTGCTGACGACGAGCGACCTGTTTAAATTCTAAACATTATGGAAAAAAAACAATTCAACCCTAAGGTGCAGTGGGCGAAGTTCGCCGCCGCTACCGTGGCATACTTGCTCTTCCTCCTCTGGGTGAAGAGTTGGTGGGGACTTGTTGTGCTCCCCTTCATATTCGACGTCTACATCACGAAGAAGATACGCTGGCAGTGGTGGCGCGACTCTGAGAACCGTCTCGTGGCTGCCGTCATGCCCTGGGTGGACGCTCTCGTGTTCGCCCTCGTCGCCGTTTACTTCATCAACATCTACTTCTTCCAGAACTACGTCATCCCCTCTTCCTCGCTGGAGAAATCGCTGCTTGTCGGCGACTATCTCTTCGTGTCGAAGGTTAGCTACGGCCCGCGCAAACCGCAGACGCCGCTCACGCTGCCGCTTACGCAGCACACGCTGCCCGTCTTCGACTGTGACTCCTACATCGAGTGGCCGCAGTGGGGCTATGAGCGTGCCAAGGGCTTCGGCAAGGTGAAGCTCAACGACATCGTTGTCTTCAACTATCCTGCCGGCGACTCCCTCTGCACGGCTCCCCAGTTTCAGGCAAGCGACTTCTACGCCACTGCCTATGGCCTCGGCGAGAACGACTGGGCACAGCGCCACGGCGACACCATACCGTATTTCGCCAACAAACAGCAGCAGTATGACTTCTTCGCCTCGCTCTACGCCGCCGGACGCCGCATCATCGACGAGAACCCCAATGTCTACGGCAGCGTGAAGAGCCGTCCCGTCGACCGCCGCGAGAACTACGTGAAGCGCTGTGTGGGTCTGCCCGGACAGACGCTCCAGATAAAGAACCGCATCGTCTATCTCGACGGAAAACCCAACAAGGAGCCCGACAACGTGCAGTATTGCTACAGCGTGAAGCTCCGCACGCAGCTTCCGCTCGACCTCATCGACCAGCTCGGCATCAGCAACGAGGACATCTACTCGCTCAACACCGTCGGCTACCTGCCGCTCACCAACGCTTCCGTGAAGGTGCTGCGCTCGCGCAAGGACATCGTGGAGAGCGTGACGATGGTGGACAACCGCGACGTCTGGAGTACCTATCCGCTCAACGGCAACATGCAGTGGACGCGCGACAACTACGGCCCTATTTGGATTCCGAAGAAAGGCGCAACGCTGAAGTTGACAATGGACAACATCGCCATCTACGAGCGCCCCATCCGTGTCTACGAGGGCAACGACCTCAAGGTGAAGGGTGGCAAGATTTTCATCAATGGAAAGCCCGCCACGCACTACACCTTCAAGATGGACTACTACTGGATGATGGGCGACAACCGCCACAACTCGCTCGACTCTCGCTATTGGGGCTTCGTGCCCGAAGACCACATCGTCGGCAAGCCTATCTTCATCTGGTGGAGCCACGACCCCGACCACAGCGGCTTCTCCGGCATCAGATGGAGCCGACTGTTCCGGTTTGTGGATAATATAAAGTAAGAGCCGAAGTAGAGGGTGCGATAAAACTCTCTGATTCGGATTATCCGTGGCGGAGGTCTCCGGCCTCCGCAGCACCCTTTATACGCAATCGATTAAATATCAATATATTAGTATTCATCGCTTGCTGCGGAGGCCGGAGACCTCCGCTACGGACAACCACTATTTGCGAGTTTTGACCTCCCCTATAGGCTTTCAGGGCTTTCAGCCCTTGTCTGCCGTCATGCATTTTGCCATGGGCGATGGTCTTTCAGCCCTTGTCTGCCGCCTCGTATGGCTCGATTATCTGTCGCCCTCCTTTCCATTCGTCTTTCATTAAAAAAACTACGTATGGCAGTAAATAAATTTTATAAATCGCGATTAAAAGAGCTGTTCGTCTATTGGTGTTCGTTTATGGCTTATTCGTTTATCTTCCACCTTTTAGGTTACGAGCCAGACACGTTCGGCGACGGATGGCAGATGTTTGTCTATTACATCGTGCTCAACATTGTAGCCATACCGACGAGCGGCTTCGTGCTGGCATTGTGGATGAAGCGCAAGAACAAGAAACAGTCGAAACAGAATAACTGAAAAACAATTGATGGTCGACCAATCATTACAAACTTTTCCCCTCTCTGATAGGGGAGGGGATGAGGCTTCCGCTTGCCTCCTCTCATCCTCTTATTTCCCTCCCGTGCAGTGGATGCAAAAGCTCCATCGTTATCGTCGCGTCTTCGTTGAGCGCTACGACAACTTCCAGAAGCAGACCTTCCGCAACCGCTGCCTCATTGCCACCGCCAACGGCGTGCAGGCTCTGACGGTGCCCGTGGAGCGTGGCGACGGTCCCAAGTGTCTGATGCGCGACGTGCGCATCAGCGACCACGGCGAATGGCGCCATCTCCATTGGAACGCTATCGTCTCCGCCTACGGCGAAAGCCCTTTCTTCCTCTATTATGCCGACGATCTCCGCCCCTTCTTCGAGCGCCGTTGGGATTTCCTCTTCGATTTCAACATGGAGATAACCATGAAGCTCTGCGAGCTGCTCGACGTGCGCCCCTCAATCGAGCCTACCGACGACTACGCCTCTGCCGACGCCCTTGGCGCACGGCTCAGCAGCGAGAGTGGCAGCGACGTGCGCATCGACGACTACCGCGACGTCATACGCCCCAAGCATCCGCTGCCCGACGCCTCCTTCACGCCCCGTCCTTATTATCAAGTACATGCCCTCCGCCAGGGCTTCCAGCCGAATATGTCTGCCCTCGACCTGCTGATGAACGAAGGACCGGAGGGCATATTCTGGCTGTAATCATTAATTCTTCACGTCATGACATATACATTTTCCACCGAGATGGAGGTGCGCGACTATGAGTGCGACATCCAGGGCATCGTCAACAATGCCAACTACCTCCACTACACTGAGCACACCCGCCACCTCTTCCTCACGTCGCTCGGCGTGAGCTTCGCACGTTTTCACGAGCAGGGCCACGACGCCGTTGTGGCGCGCATGAACCTCCAGTACAAGACGCCGCTCCGCTGCGACGATGTCTTCGTCTCCAAACTGGCTGTGGAGAAAAACGGCCTCCGCTATGTCTTCCACCATGCCATCTACCGCAAGTCGGACTCTCGCCTCTGCTTCCTCGCCACTGTCGAGCTTGTATGTCTCGTCAACGGCCGGCTCGCCCAAAGCGACCTCTACGACAAAGCCATGGGCTTCTAACGAAAATCTCGAATAATGAACATAGGAAACATTCAGTTCGGGGAACGTCCGCTGTTCCTCGCCCCGATGGAAGACGTCACGGACATAGGCTTCCGTCATCTCTGCAAGCGCTTCGGCGCGTCAATGGTCTACACGGAGTTCGTGTCAGCTGAGGCTCTCGTGCGCTCCGTCAACGCCACGCTCAAGAAACTCGCCATCAGCGACGAGGAGCGTCCCGTGGGCATACAAATCTATGGGCGCGATGTGGAGTCGATGGTGGAGGCAGCGAAGATAGTGGAGCAGGCTCATCCCGACGTCATCGACATCAATTTCGGATGTCCCGTCAAGAAGGTGGCGGGCAAGGGCGCCGGCGCCGGAATGTTGCAGAACATCCCCCTCTTGCTCGACATCACGCGCGAGGTGGTGAAGGCGGTCAACACGCCCGTCACCGTCAAGACACGCCTCGGCTGGAACTCCGAGCAACTCGTCATCTGCGACCTTGCCGAAGCCCTTCAGGACTGCGGCATACAGGCGCTCACCATTCATGGCCGTACACGCGCTCAGATGTACACCGGTGATGCCGACTGGACGCTCATCGGCGAAGTGAAGCGCAATCCGCGCATACACATCCCCATCATCGGCAATGGCGACATCTGCACGCCCGAGCAGGCGAAGCAGGCGTTCGACCGCTACGGCGTCGATGCCGTGATGGTGGGACGTGCCACGTTCGGTCGCCCGTGGATCTTCAAGGAGATGCGCGATTATCTCGACGGCCGTCCCGCCGACCCGACGCTGACCGTCGATCGCCAGATTGACATCCTCCTCGAGCAGCTACGCATCAACGTGGAGCGCATCGACGAGTATCGCGGCATCCTCCACACGCGCCGTCACATTGCCGCCTCGCCCGTCTTCAAGGGCATCCCCGACTTCCGCCAAACGCGCATCGCCATGCTCCGCGCCACCACCGTCGCTGAGCTTACAACCATAATGGAGCAAGTGCGCCAACGTCTCCGCCAGCAATAGGAGAGGGCGTGTAAGAGCTCCTCTGTAATATCGATTGGTTTTATTGCCGGTCGTTTCTTGTCGGATATTTGCCTTTCTTCTTGCCCAAAATTGCCTTCTGTGCGGAGGGGAAGCCCCTTCGTCGTATTTTTTGCAATTTTGCGCGTGCAAGCGGAAAGCGCTGTGCGCCAACCGCTTGGCGGAGTTTGCACTTCAAGTGTGCAATGACGGACGATACAAAAGTGGCACTTTAGTCTTTCTAAAGTGCCACTTTTGCAATTAAGAACCGCCATTTTATGAGGTGAGAAGAACCGTTTTGGAGGAGAAAAAACGTAGGAAAAGGCAGTTTTCCCCCCACTTTCGTCCGTAATAACAATGCCGTTCATGGCAAATCATTCCGTATTTCCTGCAGCCATACATTCTAAAACGTGAAAAACGTTTGTAACACTTTTTTACTCCAATCACAATATTTGCCTGTCGAAGCCCCCTCTCCCAGTTATGTCGGGGGCGAGGGCGCCCCCTCTCCCAGTCATATCGGGGGCGAGGGCGCCCCCTCTCCCAGTCATGTCGGGGGCGAGGGCGCCCCCTCTCCCAGTTATGTCGGTGGCGAGGGCGCCCCCTCTCCCAGTTATGGCCAAAGACGATTTCCGCCAGCAATCCTCCCCAACCGCCAACAACCGCTAACAAAAATAGCGCAACCATCCACTTTTTTCGACATTTTCTTGCAATAACCATAATTTTCTCCTACCTTTGCACAATATTGCCGCAGTATTTGTAAATTAATGACACACATGGCGGTAAGTGGAAAGTTAAATAAGTCAACCAGACAAAAAGACAATAGTCAACCAGACAAAAGAACAAAAACGAAAAATGTCAAAATCTTACTTATTGATAGCCCTCGCCACATTCTGCTGCACAACGCTTTCTTCCTGCTTTAAGGAAGAACCCCTCAACAGCGAATGTGACATCGAACAGGCATATCTGCACACCGACAACCCGGGCGACATCTTCATGCAGCCCACTGACTCCATCGTCAACGTGACGTCCGTGCAGACACTCGTGACGCTCAACGTCCTCAAGGGCACCGACCTATCGGCGCTCGCCCCGCAGTTCCGCATCACGCCCGGCGCCACCATCACTCCTGCAAGCGGATCCGTCCAGGACTTCTCACCCACGGGCGAGAAAGACGCGGCTGGCAACGACATCTTCAAGACCGTCAACTACACCGTCACCTCCGAGGACGGCGCCTATCAGCGCCACTACACTGTCGGCGTGCGCTACTATCCGCTCGCCATGGCGGAGTACAACTTCGAGAATTCCTTCCTCGAAACCTCCCGCCACAAGTACTATGAATGGAGCGACTACGGAGACGGTGAGCAGCCCAACTGGGCGACGGGCAACGGAGGCTTCGCCATCGCACGCCCGTCTGCCAAGTCCGCTGAGTACCCGACGACACCGCTCGATGAGGGCTACGAGGGCAAGGGCATATGTCTGCGCACCTCCGACACGGGACCCTTCGGACTCATGGTGAACATGCGCATCGCAGCCGGCAACCTCTTCACGGGCGTCTTCGACTCCAAGATTGCTACGAGGCAACCCCTTCAAGCCACGCACTTCGGGGCTGGCAACACCAACAAGATCTACGCACGACCAATCCACTTCTCCGGCTACTATCAGTACACGCCGGGCGCGACCTTCCAGGACAAGGACGGCAACGCCGTCGCCGGACGCACCGACCAGGGCGACATCTACGCCGTTGCCTACAAGAACACGCGCATCGTCCACAACGATGCGACGGGCGCCGACGAGGAGCAGGAATTCTATCTCACGGGCGACGATGTGCTCTCCAGCCCACAGATTGTAGCCCTCGCACGCGTCCCCAACGTCGTGAAGACTGAGGGCGGATGGCAGCGCTTCGACATTGACTTCACGGGCGACCTCGGCTTTGAACATATCCCCGACTTCGATCCGGCTCTCCTCGCAAAGGGCGGCTACAACATCGCCGTTGTCTTCACCTCCAGCATCAAGGGCGCAGACTTCGAGGGCGCAATAGGCTCCACGCTGCTCATCGACAACGTGCGCATCGCCTTTCAGCAATAGAAATTGACTAATAAAAGAAACAACAATAAATGAAAAAAACTCTCATAGCCGCAATCCTTGCAGCCTTCGCCTGCGCACAACCGTCACGCGCCATCGGCATCTTCGACAACCTGCGCTATCAGGTGCGCCTCGGCTACAACATCGGTGGCACCATGCCTCTCGGAATGCCTGCCTCCATTCGCGGACTCAACAGCTACAACCCGAATGCCAACTTCTCCGTGGCACTCGACGCCTACAAGCCGCTCGCCGGACGCTGGGGACTCATGGCGGGCTTCCACTTCCAGAAGAAAGCAATGTCCACCGACGCCCGCGTGAAGAACTACTCCATGGAGATTCGCAAGGGTGGCGAGGTGCTCAGCGGACGCTTCACGGGCAATGTCGTCACCGACGCCGAGCAGTGGCTCGTGACGCTGCCCCTGCAGGCCACTGCCGACTTCCGCAACGTGCGCCTCAAGTTTGGCCCCTACTTCTCCTACGCTCTCAGCAACAACTTCTCGGGCTATGCCTACGACGGCTACCTGCGCGTCGACGACCCGACGGGGCAGAAAGTGGAACTGGGACATGAGGAGGGAGAGCGCGGCGACTACGACTTCTCCTCCGACATGCGCCACTGGCAGTTTGGCTTCGACCTCGGCGCCGACTGGTACTTCTCGCGACGCTTCGGAGCCTACGCCGATGTGCAGTGGGGACTCACTGGCGTCTTCCGCAAGAACTTCAAGACCATCGAGCAGACCATGTACCCCATCTACGCCACTGTCGGCGTGACATACAAGCTCAAATAGGAAACGGATGACTCCCGTCCGCCAATATGGAATAAAAAATTTTTAACCCATAAAAATATCCGCTTATGAAGAAAATCTTTACACTTCTGGCATTGTTTATGACAACGGTCTTCGCCATGGCGCAGACCCAGTTTAAGGGAACATTCCACTCCAATCCTGGAGCCTTCCAGGACTATGACGACGTAGTACTTACCGTCACAGCCAACAGCGACAACAGCACGACCTTCGTCTTCGACCGCGTGGTGCTCGGCAACGACGACCTCGGCAAGGTGACCATTGCCAACGTATGGACTGAAACCTCCGGCTCAACGAAGAATTTCTCGATGGGTAACATTCCCTTCACTACCTCCGGCGGTAATCTCTCCGGTATTGAGAAGGGCAACATCCAGGGCTACGGACAGATGGACGACGAGTCCATCACGCTCACGTTCCAGTACTTCGAGTATGGCTCGCAGTCGCTCCGCAGCGTGAAGTACACCGGCACTCCATATAAGGGCGGCGACGACAAACCACACGTAGTGAGCACAGAGAAGTTCACATCCACGATGACTGCCACCTCAAGTCTCTCGGAAAACGAGGATGTAACCGATAAGCTTGAAGCTCAGCTCAGCGAGTGGAGCGACGGCACGTTCGGACTCAAGTTCGGCAACTTCGACGCTGACGTCATCGGCACCGTGAAGGGCCTTTCCTTCACCGGACTCCAGAAGGCTGAGAGCGACGGCTTAACCAACTACACGGCAGAAGCAGCTGTGCCTGCTTTCGAGGAGGTGCCCAGCGTCTTCGGCGCACGCGACCTCACCGCTGAGGTGACCGCCACGCTCAACGAAGACGGCGAACTCTCTGCCATCGTCGTTCTCAAGGATAGCAACGACCCCGACTTCGAGGCACGCTTTGTCTATACTGCCAAGGAACCTGAGGTGTACGAGCCCTACGAGGTTAACGGAACGCTTGCCGGCTTTACCCACACTGCCGACGGCGACTTCGACAACAGCGCCTCTTCCGTGATGACCATTCTGCAGACTTCCGAGGACGACTGCAAGGTTTCGCTGACGAACGTCAACATTCCGGGCGTTTCCATCGCTCTCGGCACCGTCACCATAGAGAACGTGGCACTCAACATCGACGACGACACCAATGTTGCCTCCTTCTCCAAGGAAGGCGGCGTTGCCACCACTACTGCCGAGCATCCTCTCTACACGGAGGTCGACCTGAAGAGCTTCAGCGCTACGGCAACGGTTGAGGACAAGGGCGAGACACAGGAGCTGAAAAGCCTCTCGGCAACTCTTTCCATCGACAACTATGACGAGACCGTCACCTACACTTTCTCTGCCACCGTTACTGGCGTGAAGACCATCACCGCTGCCGACGGCACCGTGACACGTGTCTACTCGCTCTCCGGCGCACGTCTCAACTCTCTCCAGCGCGGCGTCAACATCGTGCGCACTGCCGACGGCAAGACCGTGAAAGTGTTGAAGTAAAAAGTATCAACAACAATCAATATCAAATCTGATAAAAAAGAAAATGAAGAAATTATTCATGACCATCGCCATTGCTGCGACAGCATTCATGGCGACAACAGCATCCGCCGCTTCCTACACCGACCAGCTCACTATCTATCTCGACGGACAGGAGCAGGATCCGCAGGAGGCAACCATCAACATCACCGACAACGGTGACGGCACGGCTAACTTCAGCCTCGCTGACTTCTCTTTCGCCATCTTCGAGGTGGGCGACGTCAACGTGACTAACGTGAAGGCGGTTGCAGACGGCTCCGTAACGGCTTACTACTACGAGGGCGAGGCAAGCCTCCCCGACGACAAAATGGTAGCCAATGCGCTCGGCCATAAGGTGAACGTGAAGCTCTATGCTGTCGTGCAGGGCGACAAGGCTTACGCCGAAATATCCCTCCCCGTGGAAATGGGCGGCGAGAAGCTCGATGTCGACGTGGTGTTCGGCAAGAAGATTGAGTCTGCCATCAATGGCGTGTCTGCCGGCAAAACGGCTCCTGCCAGCGTGTTCTCCACCACTGGCGCCCGTCTCAACTCCCTCCAGCACGGCATCAACATCGTCCGCAATGCTGACGGCAAGACCATTAAGGTTCTGAAATAGTTGGGGCATACAGCCCTCTATCATACAAAAAGCGTCACGCCTCCTGGCGTGGCGCTTTTTGTATGATGGAGGCTCACTGCCCAATCCCCTTATAAAATATATTTTAATTTCTTTTGAAGATATTAAAATTTTTACTAAATTTGCAGTTGGTAGCGCGTATGCGCTCCCAACATCCACAAACATTCAGACAGCCTAAGACCCGCCACATTATTATTATATATAATATGCTTGGCGCTCAAAGACAAACCTTCGACCGAAATTTTTTAATTAACATTTATCAATAACAATTTATTAACAAACTAACAGAAAGGATTTAGTATGAAAAAAGTTCTAACCCTTCTTGCTTTGTTGATGACGACAGTCGCGGCAATGGCCACTGGCTATACCGGACCTCTGACGTACACGCTGTTTGGTAGTACCGAACATGCCGTGGCATCTGACGAGAATGTCATCATCGAAAGCACTGGTGACAACCAGTACACGGTTACGTTGAAAGGTTGCGACTTCTCAGCGGAACTCGGCTATTCCGACTACAACTTCGGAACACTTACGTTTTCTGGCTTGACCGGAACGACAGAGGATGGCGTGACAACCATTAACGCCAGCGATCCTACTTCAAAGTTTTCCGCAAATCCATTGATGAAGTGTCAGGATGGCGACCTCTTGGTACGTTTCAATGACGAGAAGGCTTTTGTAAGCTATGATGGAAAGCTGTACATGGGCTATGGCTTTTCTTCTTACACCTTCACGATTGACTTCGGCACCAACGACTTCACTACTGGCGGTGGCGGCGAGACTCCCGTTGAGCCGACAGAGCAGACCCTTTGGGAGAACTATCAGGCTGACGGCAACGGCTTCAGCCAGACTGTAAACATCGACTGGGACACACAGAAAATAGTTGCTTCCATCGACTTCTCCAACGGCGGCGACGACAAGGACATCCTTGCCATGACCACTGGCTCAAGCTTCTCAAACTTCCAGGTGTCTGATTACCGCACCATGCACTGGTACTGCAACCAGTCTGCCAAGCAAGTGTCTGGCTTCTTTGCTCTGGCTGGCAGCGGCAACAATAATACCGGCCGTATTGATGTGACAAACTGTCTCGCAAAGTTCGAAATTACAAAGGCCAACGGCCTGACATTGAACGGCGCGACAATGATGAGCGCATCTGTTCTTGAAGACCTCTTCGCAAGCAACACTCTCCTTATCGGTAGCGGCGAGTCTCCAAAGTTCAGCAAGGCTTACTACAACTACGTAAAGATTGTGCCTCTCGACTGGACAGAGCCTTCTGCTCCTGACACAAAGGAATTCCCGACCCCTGCTGATGACGCAAAACAATTCTCTGACAACCTCCAGGCTATTGCCGGCGGTTATGATATGGGCACTGCTGCAGCCACTGCTTACGTGAGCTACGGTGACGGCACTGCCGACATACAGATTGACAAGGTTGCCTTTGGTGCCGACAAGAAAATCAACATTGCTGGCGTTAAGGTGGCTGAGGAAGATGGCTTCACTGTCTTCTCTGGCGACGACCTCGTTCTCCTCGATGAGGACTGCAACGAGTTCAAGGCTGCTGTGAATGGTAAGGCAAAGGACAACAAGCTCTATCTCGAAATCTCTACCAATGATGAGATTTTCGGTTGGGGCGGAGCCAACTTCGTGTTCGGCGATGACAACTTCAACACTGGCGGTGGCGAGACTCCCGTTGAGCCGACAGAGATTACTCTCAAGGAAAACTACGTGGCTGACGGCAATGGCTTCGCTGTTGACGGCGACATCGACTGGACAACACAGAAGGTGGTGGCTTCCATCGACCTCTCTACTTGCAAGAACCAAAAGGCTGCCAACGAGCTCGTGTTCGCTGCCGGTCCTGAGAATATCGGATGGGACTATAGCGTCTTCGCATTCTACAACAAGAACAAGACTCTCCAGTGCTACACTCCTGGCGGCAGAGGCAACTCTGGCCAGTTCGCTGTAGACCCCACAGCGACTCTCCGCATCGAGCTCTCCAAGGCCAACGGCTACGTTGTAAACGGCGAGTCGAAGTTTGCAGGCGACGACTCCAAGCTTGAGTCTATCTTCGCTCTCAATCACATCTATGTAGGCGACGAGAAAGGCAATCAGGCCAGCAACGCCACATACAACTACATCAAGATTGTTCCTCTCGACTGGACCGAGAATCCTGAGACTCCGTTCGAGCCCCAGACCTTCACTACTACTGGCGCTGCCAACACCACCTATGGTGGCACGACCACAAACTACGACGAGAAGACCGTTGAGATAAGCGAGTACGAGGAAGACAAGTTCAAGATCACATTCAAGGGTCTTGCTGTCGGCTCTAACCTTCTTGGCGACTTCACCATCGATAATGTCTCTGCAGAGACCGTCGACGGCGTGACTACTTTCACGACTACTGACACTGAGGGTACATGGTCGAACAAGAATGAAAGCGCGATAATCAGCTATCTTATCCCTGACGCAACATCTGCATTCAGCGATTTCGCTGCTTCTTGCACTCTTACTGACGAAGGACAGATTGACAAGCTCAACCTCAAGTTCAACTTGACAATCGCCACTGGTGTTGCTAACGTAGTGTTCGGCGAGAAGGCTGAAATCTCTCAGAGCTACACTGCAACATTCTATGCTGTCAACAAGGGCACTGGCGAATCACAGGAGATCAACGCTGCCAAAGTCACTGTCGTAGACAAGAACGACGGCACCTATCAGATTACTCTCCCGTCATTCGACGATCCTGACGGTGATGAGGTTCCCGCCATCACGTTCCTTGCCAACGGCACTACTGTAGACGGAACAACCACATTCACAGCAGAGAATGTGGAAGTGGCTCTCTCCGGCGCATGGGACGGCTATAGCGCCAACATCGTTTCAATGAACGGCACTTTGGCTTACAACCAGCTCACAGCTACAGTCGTAGTTGAGCTCGGCGGCCTTGGCGACGACTACACCTACACTCTCGGCTTCGGCGTTAAGCCGTTCACTCCGACTACCCAGACTGTTACCGACTATGCTACCATCAAGATTGGTGACAAGACGGAGAACTTCGAGAACGCTACTCTTGATATCACGGAGAATCCTGAGGATGTATACGCTGTGACATACAAGAACTTCACAGTGAACGGCAACGAGATTGGTGATCTCACCATCAAGGACGTTATCTCTACTGTGGATGAGTCTACTGGCGTAGGCACTCTTTCCACTTCCTCTACTGTAGCTACTTGGACACGCGTCGTTGAGAACAACGCTGCCGGCTTCAACGCTGGCGACGAGGTGCCTCTCCGCAACTTCGCCGGAACATATACTCCTGCTTCCAATGGCGGTGGTACTATCATTCCTGGCGGCGAGAGCGGTGGCGTAGTAGCTGCTGACGAGACTGACGAAGAGGGCACTCTCCTCGTTAAGTTCGGCGTACAGCTCACAGGCGAGTGGGCAGATGTTACCTTCGGCGAGAAGCCTGCTCCTGAGGAGCCTATCGAGGGCACCGTGGTTGAAGGTTCTAAGGACTTCGCCGCTAATGGCGACAAGTTCGAATGGACTAACATTCCTATCAACTGGGACAAGCAGAAGCTCGTAGCTGTATTCGACCTTTCTTCTTGCACGGGCACCAATGAGAACATTCTCTCTGTAGGTGAGGACGTGAGCGCATGGAAGATTGGTGGCTGGCACTGGTACTACACTCCGTCTTCTACACGTCTGAAGACCGACTACCTCGAAACCGGCGGTTCTCACCCAATTTCTGACGAGAAGACCAACGTAGAGGCAACAACCCTGCGCATTGAGCTTTCCAAAGCGAACGGCTGCACCGTTAACGGCGAGGATGCCAACGGTCTCTATCCTGGCAAAACAGGTGAATGGAGTGCTCTCACAGAGGCATTCTGGAACACTACAAGCGTGAACATCGGTTCTAAGGAAGGCGCTAACCGCAGCCACGCTGTCATCAAGTACGTTTCTGTTGTTGACCTCCCGGCACAGCCTGAGGCTACAACTTACGACGGTCAGCTCCAGATTATTGACGGCATGACCGAGGACGACGTAGTGAAGATGGACGAGGCTCAGGTTGTCATCACAAAGAACGCTGACGGCCAGACTGGTTCTATCTGCTTCAAGAACGTGACCTTCGGCGAGCAGACCGGCGACCTCACATTCGTTGGCACTCTCGTTGAGAGCACTGAGGATGGCGAAAGCTTCGTGACAATGCAGGATGGCACTTCTGACGAGGCTACCACAACTCTCCTTGGTAAGGAGGTTATGTTCGGCGGTTCAGGTCAGTACCTGGAGGGCGGCGACATCCAGATGACCTTCGAGTTCTACTCTGAGGACGAGTCGCTCTACTACGTTGGACAGTTCGGTAAGGGTCTCTGGACAGCTATCAGCGGCATCAACGCTGACGCCGCTGCCGGCAACACCCAGATCTTCACTGTCAACGGTACACGTGTGAACGCTCTCCAGAAGGGCATCAACATCGTTCGCACTGCCGACGGCAAGACCGTTAAGGTTCTGAAGTAATTTCGTTTAATACGCAATAAAAAAAGCGTCACGGCTCACGCCGTGGCGCTTTTTTCGTAACTGGGAGAGGGGGCGCCCTCGCCCCCGACTATTTTGTCTTCATCATAACAGGGAGAGGGGGCGCCCTCGCCCCCGACCACCCTCCGTCGGTTAACTTCTATTTTGACACACCCTCCTGTGCTTATTTTCACGAAATAACTTTGCCCTTTCAGAAAATATTACTAATTTTGCATAACCTAAAAACCGAAAAAAAACAAACAACAATTAATCAATAACAAATTATTAACTAACAAAAGAAAGGATTTCGTATGAAGAAAATCTTTACTCTTATTGCTTTCTTGATGGCGACAGTAGCTGCTATGGCGGCGAACGTGAAGCTCGTTGAGGACAACACGACACTTGGCGGCGGCACCATCCCCGCAACGCCGTTCTCCATCGACTGGACATCGCAGTCGGTTGTAGCCAATCTTGACATGACAGCCGAGACCGGCACCAATGTCAATGTCATGAGCATCTCCGACAACGCCTCTGATGTAGGCGAATGGAACGTCACCAACGGCTACACCCTCCACTTCTTCTACACCAATGACGACCAGGTTTGGACGACCAACAACAAGATGGAGGCTCTCTACCACACCTTCACCATCCAGTTTCGTGAGGCAGGTGTAAGCACCACTCCGACCGTTTATGTTCAGAACGTTGCCGACCCCGCTAACGTTAAGATTGAGATTAAGCAGGACGGCGTCTATGTGGACGGCGAACTCAAGATGGAGGCAAGCGCCATTACAGATTTCTACACTTCCTCCAGCCTCTACTTCGGTTGCCTTCAGGGCAGCGATCGCTCGCAGGCCACCTACAAGAGTGTTGAGGTGGTTGACAACGGCGGCACTGTTGACCCCGACCAGCCGACCATAGTTTCCTCCAAGGTGTTTGAGGGAGAGCAGGCTATGTCGCAGTACATGCCTGCAGGTGACGACAACGCTCAGGTGAAGTACTTCAAGAACGCCTCCGCACAGCTTACCCAATACTCTGACGACACCTACTCAGTTACGTTCAACGGCGTCGCTGTCGGCAATGACAACATCTCGCTTGGCAACATCACTATCAACGGACTTACCAAGCAAGAGAGCTCCATCACTCTTGAGGAGCCGACAACAGTGGTCGTTGATGCTGAAGGTTCTCCGCTCAACGGAGCCACGCTCAGAGTTTTGCAGATAGACGTGCAGGCGAATGAAGATGATCTCTTCGCACAGGTTTATCTCTCTACTCCCGACGGCTCGCTTGCTGCTTATCAGTTTGGTGACGTGTTCATCCCGGAGGAGAAGGAAATCACCGATGAGGCACACGTTACATACGATGGCACTACCAATGACTATACAGACGCAAAGGTTGTGCTTGCGCAGGTTATGAAGGACGTTTACAGCGTTACATTTAAGAACCTCGCTCTCAACGGAAAGGTCGTAGGCGACTTCACCATCGAGAATCTCAAGCAGACCGAGAGCGACGGCACTTACACCTTCACCACTCCCGACACGAAGGGCGAGTGGAGCAACGTGACGGAGGACGGCGTGGCAGCAGGCTATGCTGAGGGCGACGAGACGGAGTTCTCCGACTTCTCCGCTTCCGTAACAGTTGCTGACGATGAAGCATTGAAGCTCGTCCTCAAGTTCACCGTTGCCGACAATGAGGTTGTGTTCGGCGAGTCGTTGCCCACACCTCCGGTAGACCCCACGGAGACTGTAATCTTTGAGGACTATCAGGCAGATGGCACAGGCTTCTCCAAGACTGCCACTATCGACTGGAATACTCAGAAGATTGTTATGTCTATCGACCCGTCATCCTGCCAGCGTTCAGTTGAGCACCTCTTCGGCGTAGGCGTTGACGGCACTGCATGGAACAACAACGCTCACCTCTATCGCTCAAGCGACGGTCAGCTTCAGTCTTACTTCGGAGGCGCTTCCAACAACGGCAATTCCGGCAAGTTCGACGGCGGCAACGAGGAGATAAAGGTGGAGATTTCTACAGAGAAGGGTCTCTGCGTGAACGACGTTACACGCACAAGCGCAACCGACTGCTCTGCTCTCTTCAACATGACTGACATCGTCATTGCAAGTGGCGAGGCAAGCAATCAGGAGTCGTATGCTCTCTACAAGTTTGTGAAGATCGTGCCTCTCTCTTGGGAGTGGCCCACAACTGACGGCATCAGCACTGTCAACACAACAGTTGCTGCTCCTGCACAGATTTTCACCATCAACGGCACACGCGTGAACGCTCTCCAGAAGGGCATCAACATCGTTCGCACTGCCGACGGCAAGACCGTTAAGGTTCTGAAGTAATTTCGTATAATATGCAATAAGAAAAGCGTCACGGCTTACGCCGTGGCGCTTTTTTCATAACTGGGAGAGGGGGCGCCCTCGCCCCCGACCATTTTGTCCTCATCGTAACTGGGAGAGGGGGCGCCCTCGCCCCCGACCATTTTGTCCTCATCATAACTGG
>ERZ808240.3040-NODE-3040-length-17101-cov-4.032500_pt1 | contig 17101 bp, 13 predicted proteins | sample MGYA00521084_ERZ808240 | MGnify/ENA primary metagenome ERZ808240 (study PRJEB31516, sample SAMN03275571) | gut metagenome | biome: mammalia-associated habitat; material: feces | host: Papio cynocephalus | place: Kenya | collected 2012-08-06 ... | reverse complement strand
TGGTCGCGGCTTTCATGTCATTGGGATGAACGCCGCCAAAGAAAGCTTGTGCCATAGTCTTCACCTCATTTTTTCTGCTGGATAGCGCATGGCTATCACATACTGCGAATCATTTTACACCAATGTGAAAAAAATGTCCAGACTGTGGACGCGATAAATCTGCAAAAATTGTTCCTTTTTTGACAATGATTGAATATTTTAAGGAAATCCCCCTTTTAGGTGAAGAAAGGCTCCTTCTTGCCTTTTTGCCGGAACTGTGTTAAACTGATTGCGCTCAAGTGGGGGTTCCCGCGGGCCAATGCGGATTTGGAGGTCTTTCGATGGCAGAATATATTGACCGCGGAAAAATCAAAAGAGAAGTGCGGACGCTTTTGCGGGATGCTCAGGTTGCCCCCAAAAGATTCTTCGCCCTCTATCTGGCGCTGGCCTGGCTGATGCGGCTGATCAGCTTTTTTGCCAACGGCGGCGGCGGCATGCCGGACTTTTCCAATCCGCCGGGTTTGTTCGTGTGGGTTCTGGTGTCGCTGGTGTCGCTGATTCTGGAGGCGGGCTGCTGGCTCTACTGCGCCGCTGTCCTTCGGGGAGAGCGGTCAGAATATCTGACGCTGTTTGATGGGTTTTCCTTCGTGGGAAAGCTGATTCTTCTCTATCTGGCGAAAATGCTGCTGGTCTTTTTGTGGACGGTTCCCTCCAGCATGATTTTCGGCGTTCTGGTGGCGGTGTATGGGTCGGAGATTGTCCTGTTTTCTCTGCTGATGTTCCCGCTTCTGATTCCGCCGCTGCTGGCGCTGTACCGTTACCGCTTCGCCATTTTGAATCTGTGCGAGGCGCCTGAGCTCGGCGTGATGGAAACGCTGGAAATGAGCAAGCGCCAGACCTTTGGCTACAAGGGCCAGCTGTTTGCCCTGGATCTGAGCTTTCTGGGCTGGATGCTGCTCTCTTATTTCCCGGCGATTTACCTTTACACGGCGGTGTACGCCTCTTTGCTGGGGTATTCCCTGCCGGTTCCCGGCAGCGGACTTTCCGTGGCGCTTCAGGTGCTGTTCCCCGTAGCGGCAGGGGTTTTCTATCTGCCGCAGTACCGCTCCGCGGAGCTCCGGTATTTTGAGATTGCCAAGCGGACCTCCGGCGTCAGCTTCGACAGCCGGCTTCGGGACCGCGGGCCGGACGATCTGGGAGGCTGCTTCTAATCATATGACGGCCCAGACCAAAAAAGGACAGCCGGTTCATTGACAGCTTTTCCAGCAAAAGCCCCGGCAGGCATCGGAAGCGCGATGCCTGCCGGGGCTTTGTGTGTTGTGAGAGCTTCGGAGTTCTCCGCGGCTTGCCGCGGGAAGCCCGTTTTCGCGGCGGAGGAAAACCGCCTTACAGATTGGGGAACTGACGGCGGACCTGCGCGTTGTGGCGCAGGGCCAGAAGCAGCAGCGTGGAGAGCACGATGCCGAAGGCCGCCTGAACCAGGTTGCTGGGAAGGCCCGCGGCGCTGGCTGCCAGGCTCCCGGACAGAAATCCGTCAAACAGCCAGTACCCTGCCACCATAATGGCCTCCGCCAGTACGGCCCAGGCGACGGCGGCCTTCCGGTTCCGGCGGTACAGCACGCCGGCCGCCACGCCCATCAGGGCTTTGATGATCAGCGTGGCGGGGACGTAGACCATATAGCCGCTGAGAAAATCGGCAAGGGCGGAACCCACGCCGCCGGCAATGGCTCCGTACACCGGCCCCAGCAGATAGGCCGCCAGTAGCACCACCGTGTCTCCCAGATTCATATAGCCGTTGGTGGGAGAAGGAATTTTGATAATCATGGTTGCCACGCACGCCATGGCGGCCAGCAGGGCCGTCAGCACAATGGTCCGGGTCTGATCCGAGGCGCCGCTGTCCGGCACCGCCGCGTGGGCAAACTGTTTTTCTGAACTGTGTTCCATTCTGGAATCCCTCCTGAAAATTTCTGTAGCCATCTTAACGGATGTATGATATGATTGAAATATCCAATTTCGATATTTTTCATAAGGTCAGAAGGAGGCGGGGGACGGGATGCTTACCTACTCTCTGGAGGAACGGGGCGGACTGCCGCTGTACGAGTATCTGTACCGCTGCATACGGCGGGATATTCTCTCCGGCGTACTGGCGGCGGGGGAGCGGCTGCCCAGCAAGCGGGCGCTGGCGGAGCACCTGCGGGTCTCCGTCATCACGGTGGAAAACGCCTATGCCCAGCTGGCGGCGGAGGGCTATGTGCAGGCAGAGCCGAAACGGGGCTACTTTGCGGCACAGGTGGAGCAGGCGCCGCCCGTATCGAAGGCGGCGGCTCCGGCAGCTCCGCCGGAGCCGCCGGAGCGGGTCTGGCGGCTGGATCTGCGGACCAGCCGGATTGACGCGTCCCGGTTCCCCTTTGCCGCCTGGTCCCGCATTACCCGGCAGGTGCTCAGCCAGGAGGGGACGGCGCTTCTGTCGCCCATCCCCCACCAGGGCCTCCCGGCGCTCCGGGAGGCCATCGCGGAGGATCTGCGGAATTACCGGGGAATGGCGGTGTCCCCGGAACAGATTGTGATCGGCGCGGGGGCGGAGTACCTGTACCTTCTTCTGGCGCAGCTGATGAGCCAGGTAGACGTGTTTGCCGTGGAAGACCCCGGATATCCGAAAATCGGACAGGTCTACCGGGCCAGCGGCGTCCGGTGCGTCCCGGTGCCGCTGGACGGGCAGGGGCTGGATCTGGATGCCCTCCGGCGGAGCCGGGCCACGGTGGCCCATATTTCCCCCTCGCATCACTACCCCACCGGACTGGTGATGCCCATTTCCCGGCGGCAGGCGCTGCTGCGGTGGGCCGCCGAAACCGGCGGAGTCGTCATTGAGGACGATTATGACAGTGAATTCCGCTTTACAGGCCGTCCGATTCCGCCGCTGCAAAGCATCGACCGGGAGGGCCGGGTGATTTATATGAACACCTTCTCCCAGACCATCGCACCCTCCATCCGGGTGGGCTTTCTGGTGCTGCCGGTGCCTCTGCTGGACCGCTGGCGCCGGACGATGGGGTTCTATTCCTGTACCGTCCCCGCCACGGAGCAGGCGGTGCTGGCCCGGTTCCTGACCTCCGGACAGTATGAGCAGCACCTTTCCCGGATGCGGAACGATTGCCGCCAGCGCCGGGCCGCCGTTCTGGAGGCGTTCCGCCGCAGCCCCTTTGCCGGCCGGGTGACGATTACCGAGCGGGGAGCGGGGCTGCACTTTCTCCTGAAGCTGGATACCCGGGAGACGGATCAGGCGTTGCAGCGCCGGGCGGAGGAACTGGGCATCCGGGTGGGGTTCCTGTCGGAGTACGCCGTCATGGATAACCCCGCCTTTGCCCACACGCTGGTGGTGAACTACGCCGGGCTGGAGCCGGAGCGGCTGCCGGAAGCCGTGGAGCTGCTGGATCAGTGGTTCCGGGAACCGGAAAGTTCGGGTGATTGAGTTTACCAAAAGGGCCAGAATTTGAAAAACAGATAAGGCCAGATGAGGAATGGACCTCCGGAGTTTTCGCTCCCGGTACAGCCGGCAGGCGGACGCGGCGCACCACCTGCGCCTTTTTGTACTGGCCGGAGACTCTTCGGGGAACGGGAGCCTTCCAGTTCCGGCGCGCTGAAGGCGTGGGAAGCCGCCGGAGACTCGCCGTTTTCCGCGGGACGCGGAATCTCTTTTGAAAGGATCGTGACGGCAGGCCGGACGGGAGCCTTCCGGAAGCGGAAACGACCGGCAGCCCAAGACGGGCTGCCGGTCGTTTTCACGTGTTTAATCTTTTTTCTCCGAGGCCGGTTCCGGGCCGGACGGCGCCTGAGGTTCCTGAAAGACCGCCAGGAATTCTTCCCGGCCCATTGTCTCATGGGCCAGCAGGTACTGGGCGATGGTCTCCAGCTTGTCCCGGTTGCTCTCCAAAAGCTTGCGGCAGCGGGCATAGGCGCTGCCTACCACGGACTTGACCTCCTCGTCGATTTCCGCGGCCACCTGCTCTGAGTAGCTGCGGCCCTGGGTCATGGTGCGGCCGATGAAGACCTCCTCGTGCCCGCTCTCAAAGGAGACGGTGCCGATGCGGTCGCTCATGCCGTAGACGGCCACCATCTTCCGGGCAATCTGGCTGGCCCGCTGAATGTCGTTGGAGGCGCCGGTGGACACGTCTCCCAAAACCAGCTGCTCGGCTACCCGGCCGCCCAGCAGCGCCACGATCTGCTCCTCCAGATATTTTTTGGAGAGGTAGGAGCGGTCCTCCTCCGGCAGGGAAATCGTCATGCCGCCGGCCTGTCCCCGGGGGATAATGGTGATCTGATTGACCGGGTCGTGATCCGGAAGAAGGTGCATGACCACCGCGTGACCGGCCTCGTGATAGGCGGTCAGCTGCCGTTCGTGCTCCGGAATTACCCGGCTGCGTTTCTCCGGACCGGCGATGACCTTGATTTCGGCCTCCGTCAGATCCGCCATAGTGATATACCGCTGACTCTTTCTGGCGGCCAGCAGCGCCGCCTCGTTCACCAGATTTTCCAGATCCGCGCCGGTAAAGCCGGGGGTTCCCTGGGCCACGGCCTTCAGGTCCACGTCCTCGGCCAGGGGCTTATCCTTGACATGGACGTTCAAAATGGCCTCCCGGCCCCGGATGTCCGGCATCCCCACGTAGACCTGACGGTCGAACCGGCCGGGACGCAGCAGCGCCGGGTCCAGCACATCCGCCCGGTTTGTGGCGGCCAGAACAACCACGCCTTCATTCCGGCCAAAGCCGTCCATTTCCACCAGAAGCTGATTCAGGGTCTGTTCCCGTTCGTCGTGGCCGCCGCCCAGTCCGGTGCCCCGCTGCCGGCCCACCGCGTCGATTTCGTCGATGAAGACGATGGCCGGGGACTGCTTTTTCGCCTGATCGAACAGGTCCCGGACGCGGCTGGCGCCCACGCCCACATACAGCTCCACAAAGTCGGAGCCGGAGATCGACAGGAACGTCACGCCGGCTTCGCCGGCCACAGCCTTGGCCAGCAGCGTCTTGCCGGTGCCCGGAGGACCTACCAGCAGAATGCCCTTTGGAATCCGGGCGCCCAGCGCGATATATTTTTTCGGATCCTTCAGAAACTCCACGATTTCCGACAGTTCCTCTTTTTCTTCGTCCTCGCCGGCGACATCGTCAAAGGTCACGGTTTTGTCCTTTTCAGAGAGGGTCCGGACATGAGCGGAGCCGAACTTGGCCATCCGGTCCGGCCCCATGCCGCCGCCCTGGGCGCGGATGACCATGATATAGAACATACCGCCGAACATGACGATGACCAGCAGATAGGGAAGCAGCTGGAGCCAGCTGCTGGCGTGGCTGGCCTGATAATCATAGTCGCTGATGATGCCGCTTTTGCTCTGCTGCTCAATCAGGCTTCCCAGATCCTCCCGGAACCACTGGACGTCATCCAGCGTATACCGGATGGTGTCCCGTCCGTCGCTGAGGGGCTCGCTGAGCTTCATGGTCAGTGTGTTGTCGGAAACCGTGAAGCTGGAGACCCGTTCCTGCACAAACAGCTGGCGGACCTGGGAATAGGTCAGTTTTCCTTCACTGGCGGTGCTCTGCCACAGATAGGTAAAGCCCAGAAAGAGAATCAGCAGCATAGCCATCAGACTGAGATTGGATAGTTTTCCTCGCTTCACTTTGTATAGACCTCCGGTTTCAGAACACCGATATACGGCAGATTACGGTACTGCTGGGCATAGTCCAGGCCATAGCCCACCACGAATTCGTCGGGGACCACAAACCCTGCCAGATCGGCGGTAATGGCCTTGGTCCGGCGGGAGGGCTTATCCAGCAGCGTGACAATGGTGATGGACGCGGCGCCCTTGGTCAGCAGATAGCTTTTCAGAAACGCCAGAGTGTTGCCGGAATCCAGAATGTCCTCCACGATAATGACGTCCCGGCCGCTGATATCCTGCTGGACGTCGTGCCGGATCTGCACCCGGCCGGAGGAAACAGTGGCGTTCTGATAGGAACTGATCGCGATGAATTCCAGATCGCTTTTGATGGGACACGCCCGGATCAGATCGGACATAAAGACGAAGCATCCCTTCAGAACGCCCAGAAACAGGGGATTCTTTCCCTGAAACCGTTCCACCAGCGCCGCGCCAAGCTCACTGACGCGGCTGTGCAGCTCCTCTTCCGTCACCAGGGTCTTCAGGATATCGTTTTCCAACTCATTGATCATGTTCCCGCTCCTCCGTCTTTTCCTTTATAATTTGTATGAACCGGCAGGCGTTCCCCGCCGGAAGGAACTGCGTGTTCACGCCCAGCCGCCAGACCGCCGCCAGGCGGCCGCTGAGATAGACGGCGGGCAGCTGCTCCCGTTCCGGGAACGGAATCCCGCGGTCCGCGCACAGCCGCTTCACTGTGCGGGCGCCGCCGTTTGTCTCCGGCAGGGTTAGACGCGCTCCCGGAGGACAGGGCGCCACGAAAACAGGCTCCCATTCCGGGCCGGACCGCAGGGCCAGCCCCTCTCCGGCGGGCTGATCCAGCAGGGTCAGTGTGTAAACGCCCCAGCGAAGGGGATGTCCCCGCTCCAGCTCCGCGCCGGAAACGGGCGGGGTCCTCGTTTCCAACAGCAGCTGGGCCGCCGCCAGCCGGGCAGTGATCCCGTGGGGCAGACTGATGCGGCCTCCATGTGCTCCAATCAAACGGCGCAGCGCCTCCAGATGAACGGAGCCGATATCCTTTCGTCCTGCGCCCAGCCGGTCAAACAGGCCCAGCAGCACCTGGGGAAGCAGAAAGTCCGGAACCTCCGCTAAGACGGCCAGAGGGATGGACACCTGTCCCGCCCGGATGGCGGCGCGTCGGAGATACTGCTCCGCCATCTTGGACAGTCCCTGCTCCGTCTCCCGAAGGACGGCGGCAGTGCGGGCCATGTGTTCCGCCGCTTCGGGATTGATTTCCCGCAGAAGCGGCATGATCTCCAGCCGGATCAGATTCCGGGACGCGGCGCCGGGGTCTTCGTTGGTGGCGTCCTCCCGATGGGGGAGCCGGTGGGCGGCGGCATATTCCGCCAGCTGGTCCCGGGAGAGCTGGAGAAAGGGCCGCAGAACGCCGTCCCGGAATGGGGGGATGCCGCACAGCCCCTTCAGCCCGGTTCCCCGGACCAGATTCAAAAGCAGGGTCTCCGCGCTGTCTCCCGCGTGGTGGGCGGTGAGAATGGCGGCGCAGCGGGATTTTTCCGCCGCTTCTCTCAGAAAGCCGTAGCGCAGCTTCCGGGCGGCCTCTTCCACGGACAGCCCCTCTTTTTCAGCCGCCGCCCGGACGTTGCCCCGGCCGGCGAGAAAGGGAATTTCCCGGGCGGCGCACCAGCTTCGGACAAAAGCCTCGTCCCGGTCCGCGTCCTCTCCCCGCAGCTGATGGTTGAAATGCGCGGCGGTGACGGCAAAGCCGTGAGTCCGGCCCCAATCCGACATCAGGTGCAGCAGGCACATGGAGTCCAGCCCGCCGGAGACGGCGCACAGCACAGCGGCGCCCTGGGGAAACTGCCGGGAGAGGAACTCCCTGGCCGGCTCCAGTTCCTTACTCTTCTTCGTCATACCGTTTTTCCAGCGTGGCGAAGGTGGTGTATTCCGGCTGCCATTTCAGCTCGACCTTGCCGGTCTCGCCATGGCGGTTTTTCGCCACAATGCACTCGGCGATGTTGTGCTTCTCCGAATCCTCGTTATAATAGTCGTCCCGGTACAGAAACAGCACGATATCCGCGTCCTGCTCCACGGCGCCGGATTCCCGCAGGTCCGACAGCATGGGCCGCTTGTCGTCCCGCTTTTCGTTGGCACGGCTCAGCTGGGACAGGCAGATCACCGGCACGTCCAGCTCCTTCGCCATGATTTTCAGGGTCCGGGAGATGTCAGACACCACCTGCTGGCGGCTCTCGCCGCCGAACCCCTTTCCCGCGGCGGAGGTCATCAGCTGCAAATAGTCGATGATGACCAGCCCCAGATTATCCAGCCGGCGGCACTTGGCGTTCATGTCCGCCGCCGACAGCATGGGATTATCGTCAATGCGGATGTCCATCCGGTTCAGGACCGTGGAGGCGTCCGCGATTTTCTGCCAGTCTGTTTCCCGGAGCTCTCCGGTTTTCAGCCGGTTGTTCTCCACCAGCGCCTCCGAGGCCAGCAGACGGGTGACCAGCTGCTCGCTGGACATTTCCAGCGAGAAAATGGCCACGGTTTTCTGGGAGGCCTTCGCTACGTTCAGGGCGATATTCAGCGCGAAGGAGGTTTTGCCCATGCCGGGGCGGGCCGCCAGAACCAGCAGGTCCGACTTGTTCAGGCCGGTGATCTTGGCGTCCACGGCGGAAAGGCCTGTGGAAAGGCCGGGCAGATGGTCCTCGCTCTCGCTCATCTCGCTGAGACGGTCCAGCACCTCCGGCAGCACCTGGCGAAGGGGGACCATGTCCTTGGCGCTCTGTCCCCGGCGGATGGCGAAAATCCGCTGCTCCGCCGCCTCCAGTGTGTCGCTGGCGGCGCCGGTGCCCTCCTGCACCATGGCGGTGATCTCCGAGGCCGCCTGAGCGACGGCCCGGAGCAGCGCCTTGTCACGGACGATTTTCACGTACTCCATGACGTTGGCGGAGGTGGGGGTGATCTCCATCAGCTGGGCGAGATAGCTCCGGGTGGTATTGTCGTCATAAGTGCCGTTTTTCTGCATCTCCTCCGCCACGGTGATGCCGTCCACCGGACGGGCATAGGTGAACATGGAGTAGATGGTCTCGAAAATCTCCCGGTTCTGCCGCAGATAGAAGTCGCCCGGCTGGAGCTTGTCCATGACGTCCTTGATGCAGTCCGGGTCGATGAGCATGGAGCCCAGCACCGCCTGCTCCCCCTCCAGAGAGTGGGGCATCTGCCGCAGCAGCAGATCCTCGTTTGCCATGGGCATCCCTCCTGTGACTGCCGTCCGAATTTACTCCTCTGTGACGCTGGCCTTGACAACAGCGGCGATCTCGAAGCCCAGCTTCACTTTGACCTCATAGGTGCCGAAAGCCTTGATGGGCTCGTCCAGCACCAGCTTCTGCTTGGGGATGTCAATGCCGTACTGGGCCTTCAGGCCCTCGGAAATTTCCTTGGTGGTGACGGCGCCGAACAGACGGCCGCCGCTGCCGGCCTTGGCGGTGAGATTGACGGTGCAGCTTTTCAGCTTCTCCGCCGTGGCCAGAGCCTCCTCCCGCTGGCGGGCTTCCTCGGCCCGGCGGGCCTTTTCCTTCAGATTCATGGTGTTGATGGCGTCCGGCGTGGCCAGAACCGCCAGCTTCCGGGGCAGCAGATAGTTCCGGGCGTAGCCCTCGGAGGCTTCAATCAGCTGGCCCTTTTTTCCCTGCCCCCGGACATCCTGCTGTAAAATGACTTTCATGATTGTGATTCTCCTTTTGGTTTGTAAGACTTTTCTATAGAGACCCGTCCCGCACGGAGCGCCGGACGGTCACTTTTCCAGATATTGATCGATTACCGCGATGAGCTGCTCCCGCACGGCGTCCACGTCCGTGTTTTCCACCCGGCCTCCCGCCGTGGTGGAATTGCCGCCGCCGCCCAGCGCCTCGAGAATGACCTGAACGTTGATGTCGCCCAGGGAGCGGGCGGACATCTGCACCGCCGTCCCGGCGGGGAAGAGCACAAAGGAGGCCTTGACGCCCTTGAGCGTCAGCAGCTCGTCCGCAGCCTGAGCGGCCGCCACCCGGTCCACGCCGTCCTTTTCCACGGTGGACAGGGCAATGTCGTCGTGGAGAATTTCCGCCTGGCGCATAATATCGTAGCGGGTGACGACTTCCGCCAGATCGTTCTGGAACAGCCGCTGGACGTCCGCCGTGTCGGCACCGGAGCGCCGCAGGAACGCCGCGGCCTCAAAGGTCCGCCCGCCGGTGCGCATGGTGAAGTGCTTGGTGTCCAGCACGATGCCCGCCAGCAGGGCGATGGCCTCCGCGTGAAGCAGATCCGTGGGCTCCACCAGATATCCCAGCAGCTCCGTCACCAGCTCCGAGGCGGAGGAGGCGTAGGGTTCGTGGAAGTTCAGCGCCGCGTTTTCAATGTAGCAGGACGCGCGGCGGTGGTGGTCGATGACCGCCACCCGGTTGCAGGATTCCAGAATCTGGCGGGATTCCACGCAGTCCGGACGGTTGGTGTCCACCACGATCAGCAAAGAGCCGGGCTGCATCCGCAAAAACGCGTCCTGGGGGGACACGAAGACATGCTCATACTCCGGCTGCTTTTCCAGCTGGGCCAACAGCTCCGCCGCCGCGTTCTTCTCCTGATCGATGACAATCTGGGCCGTCTTGCCCCGTTTCCGGGCGATGCAGACCAGACCGGCGGCCGCGCCCACGGCGTCCATGTCCGCGTAGCTGTGGCCCATGATATAGATCTGCTGGGCGTCGGTCATCAGCTCCGCCAGGGCGTTGGCCATCACCCGGGATTTGACCTTCGTCCGCTTTTCCGTGGCCTTCGTGCGCCCGCCGTAGAAGGCGAAGTCCAGCCGGTTGCGCACCACTGCCTGGTCGCCGCCGCGGCTGAGGGCCATCTCCAGGGACAGGTTCGCGTTTTTGTAAAGCTCGCCCAGGGTGTCGGCGTCCTTGCCGACGCCGATGGACAGCGTGGGGTGGGCCCCCTCATTGACCCGGATATCCCGGATGGTGTCCAAAATGGAAAACCGCCCGGCGGCGAAATGATCGAAATACCGCTCTTCAAACAAAAACAGATAGTGATTCCGCTCCGTTTTCAGAAGCAGCCCGGCCCCCTCCGTCCACTGGTTCATCTTCTCGTCGATCTGGGCCAGCACGCCGCTGCGCTGCGTGTCGGCGCATGATTTCATCAGATCGTCGTAATTGTCGATCTGGAGGATGGCCATCACCGGGCGGGTAGCGGTGTAGGTTTCCCGCAGCTCGTCGGCCTCGGTGGTGTCCACCCAGTAGGTTGTGGCCACCAGGTTCTGCCCGCCGTCCTTCGCCTTGGCCCGGACCAGGCTGCCGTACACCCGGAAGCGGCGGTTGTTCATCAGCACCCGCTCCGGGCACTCCTGCTTTCCCTCCAGCAGCCACTGGACGGAAAAATCCGGGACCGCGTCCTCCACCCGGATTTCAAAGAGATGCTCCCGCACGCCGGCCAGCTGGAGAAAATTCTCGTTGCTCCAGATCACCTCGCCGGTGTCCGGACGGAACACCATAATGGGGAGCGGGGAGTTGATGAGGGTGGATTTGCTGGCGGTGTCCACGCTGCCGGTGAGCCGGTCGATATACTGCAGAATGGTCTGCCGGCGCTTTTGATTGCTCTGGCTGAAAAAGAGATACAGGATCACCGTGGCGCAGCCCTCCGCCAGAGCCAGAAGCGGCTGAAAGGGAATCGCCGCCGCGGAGAAAACCAGCAAAAAGAAAAAGTACAGCTTCAGATTCGGTTCCAGAAGCCTGGAAAGTTTTTTGTTCATTCTCTGCTCCCCCTGTTTTTGGGAAAGTTTCCGCGCTGCGGGCGGAAAATCATAATGTATCAGAATGACATTATATCAGGTTCTTTCCCGGTGCGCAAGAGAAAGCGCGGGCCGCCCGGCGCAAAATCAGGCGTTTTCCCCGCCGCTCGGAGGGCGGCACGGGGCGGAATCGTCAAATTTGCAAAAAGATGTATACAAAGCTGTGAAATGGTGGTATACTATCCACTATTACCAGACGGAGAAGGTGACGCTCTCCCCGCCTGCTTTCATTTGTATTTTACCGGCGCGGACCGCGTTTCCGTCCGGTTGAATAGAGAACTCCATACGAGAAAGACAGAGCGACGCAGCCAGAAAGACAGCCGGCGGTACGGGGCCGGACATCTTGCCGGGCGTCTCATTTTGCGCTGCACTTTTTGCGCCGGCGCCCTTCCGGAGGGTCTGCTTGTTCTGCCTGTCTTCAGGAGTCCGCGCAGAGCCGAAACGGTATGGGCCTTCCAGCTCAGCCGCATTTCGTGCTACATATTTGTTTTGTAAAAGGAGATTTTCCATTTATGGCAGAAAAACTGAAAATTATTCCCCTGGGCGGTCTGGACGAAATCGGAAAAAACATGACCGTCTATGAATTCGGGGGCGAAATTGTCGTGGTGGACTGCGGCATGGCGTTCCCCGGAGACGATATGTACGGCATCGATTCCGTCATTCCGGACGTGAGCTATCTGGTGAAAAACCGCTCCCGCATCCGGGGACTGTTCATCACCCACGGCCATGAGGATCACATCGGCGCCATCCCCTATGTACTCAAGCAGGTGAACATGCCGATCTACTGTACCCGGTTTACCGCCGGCCTCATCAAGCTCAAGCTGGATGAGCACGGGCTGACAAAGTCCACAAAGCTCACCACGGTGGAGCCGGGAGAGACGGTCCGGGCCGGAAAATTCAGCGTGGAGTTCATTCATGTCAACCACTCCATCGCGGATTCCGTGGCCTTCGCCATTCACACCCACATGGGCACGGTGGTCCACACCGGCGACTTCAAAATCGACTCCACGCCCATTGACGGCGACGTCATTGATCTTGCCCGGTTCGGAGAACTGGGCAAGGAAGGCGTTCTGGCGCTGCTGGCGGACTCCACCAACGTGGAGCGGCCCGGCTATACCATGAGCGAGAGCGTGGTGGGAAAGACCTTCATGCGTCAGTTCACCGGCTGCAAGGACCGGATCATCGTCACCACCTTCGCCTCCAACGTCCACCGCATTCAGCAGGTGCTGGACGCCGCGGCGGCCTGCGGCCGGAAGGTGGCCGTCACCGGCCGGTCCATGGAGAACATCATGCGGGTGTCTACGGAGCTGGGCTATATGAAGCTGCCCAAAAACACCCTGATGGACATCAACAAGATCAAGGGACTGCCCAAGGATAAGCAGGTGATTGTGACCACCGGCTCCCAGGGAGAAGAGATGAGCGCCCTCTACCGGATGGCCTTCTCCACCCACAAGCAGGTGGAGATCGGCGCGGGGGACAAGGTGATCATCTCCGCCTCCGCCATTCCCGGAAACGAGGTTACCATCGGACGGGTGATCAACGAGCTGTTCCGGAAGGGCGCCGCCGTGATCTATGACCGGGCGGATATGCTGCACGTCTCCGGCCACGCCTGTCAGGAGGAGCTGAAAATCATTCACGCCCTGACCAAGCCACGGTTCTTCATTCCCCTCCACGGCGAGCAGCGGATGCTCCAGATCCACAGCCAGATTGCCCAGCAGATGGGCATGGACCGGAACCATATCGCCATCGCGGAAAACGGCTCCGTCATTGAAATTACTGCCAAGACCATAAAGCTCAACGGCAGCGTTCCCGCCGGGGAGGTATTTGTGGACGGCTCCGGCGTGGGCGACGTGGGCGCCGTGGTGATGCGGGACCGGAAGCGCCTGGCGGAGGACGGCATGGTTGTGGTGGTCCTGCCGGTCTCTTCCCACGACGGGCAGCTTCTCAGCGCGCCGGAGATCATTACCCGCGGGTTCATCTATGTCAAGGAATCCGAGGATCTGATGAAGGAGCTCCAGAGCGTGGCGGCGGAAGCCGCCGACGGAGCGGTGTCCTCCCGCCGCAAATCCCGGGATGACGCCGACCTGAAGGGCGTTGTGAAATCGGCCGTCAGCAATTACCTGTTCAAAACCACCAAGCGGAATCCCATGGTGATTCCCGTGGTGACGCGGCTGTAACGGAACAAACCGCGGAGCGGTCCGCCGGAACAGTCCGGATGGCGCAAAGACTTTGATAAAAAGGATGGAGCATTGCCGCGGCAATGCTCCATCCTTTTGCGGTTTGCAGGAAGGCCTGCGGGGCCCGCGCCCCGGGGCGTCAAAGCGGTTTTCCGGACCGTCCGGGCAGAGACGGTCCACCGGCCGGTAAGGGCGCGCGGTTGGGAGGCGGAAACAACGTCCGGCTTCACTTTCCCCGCCGCCGGGCGTCTGCCCGGCGGCCTCGTCCGTTTTGCTGGCCGCCGCTTCCGCTTCCGAAAAGCTCCGGAGGACTTTCCGGCGAGCCGGGATGGCCTCCGGAGAGGAAGAGAATGCGCCGCCCGTCGGGGACAATGACAGCGTCCGGCGCCTGTCAGGGCCGCCGGAAGGCGGGGCTGCCCTTGTCAGCCGGGGGCACCTTCGTCTGATACAGTCCGTGATGGCTGCAATATGCCAGCAGGACGCCGGGGCCGCACCGGGAGAACCGGGCCTCCGGGGGCTGCTGGGGATAGAGCTTCCGGAACTCCACCCGGTCGGTGGTGACATAGGCCATGAAGCTCAGGAAGTGTTCCTTTGTCATGGGATGGTCCAGCGAGACGTACCACTCGTCCTCCACGCGCTCCGCGTGGAGAAGATGCGCCGGGTCGGGAGATTCCGCCTCCAGCGGCGGAAGAGCAATGCCGCAGCAGCTGAAGGCGCCCTCGCCGATGGACCAGAGCACATTTCCGCACACGGGGCAGACATAGAACCGCGCCCGGGACAGGTTGCCGCTGCGATTCCGGTTGGAGGCGCACGCGCCGGACAGCAGCTCTGTCACACACACGCCCAGCGCGCCGGCCAGCGGCTCCAGCAGCGTGATGTCCGGAAGTCCCCGGCCGGTCTCCCACTTGGAGACGGTTTTGTCGCTGACCATCACAAGCTCTCCGAGCTGCTTCTGGGTCAGCTGCCGCTTTTCCCGCAGGGAGCGGATGGTTCCGCCTGTCACATAGGAATTCATTTTGAATTCTCCTTTCCTTGTCCTGCCTCATAGCATATCCCACAGCCGGCCGCCGCGCAACCTGCGCCGCGTAGACCCGGTCCGATTATTTTTGCGTTCCGGCTATTTCCCTTTTGCCGCGGATATGGTATGATGATTTTTCCGGCGGAATCTGCGTTCCGTCCGGGATGTTCCGGACACAGAGAAAGGAGTTCCTTCATGATTTCCTATACTGCGGACCAGTGGGTCCTGTTCTTTTTCTTCTACTGCCTGTGCGGGTGGGTGTGGGAATCCTGCTACGTATCAGCCAAGCGGCGCCGCTGGGTCAACCGGGGCTTTCTTCATGGGCCGCTGCTGCCGATTTACGGAACCGGCGCCATCATCATTCTGTTTTCCACCATCCGGGTGCAGAACAGCCTGGAGCTGATTTTCCTGTTCGGCATGATATCCGCCACGATTCTGGAATACTTTACCGGGGCGGCCATGGAGGCGCTGTTTCACGTCCGGTACTGGGACTATTCCAAACAGAAGATCAATCTCAAGGGCTATATCTGCCTGAGCAGCTCCCTGGCCTGGGGGGCCTTCTCCATACTGCTGGTCCGGGTGGTGCATCCGCCGGTTGCGCGGCTGATTTTGTCCATTCCCCGGGCGGCGGCGGAGCCGCTGGCCTTCGCGCTGGTGGCGGGAACCACCGTAGACGCCGTTCAGTCCTTCCGCGCCGCCATGGATCTGCGGGAGATGCTGGCCCGGCTCACAGAGGAAAACGAGGATCTGCGGCGTCTGGCGAAGCGGGCGGAGGTGCTCTCCGCCTTTGCCGAGGAGGATCTGCGGAAATTCCGGGAGCGGACCGAGGTGGAAAAAATCCTCCTGTCCGACCAGCTGGAGGCGGTCCGCGCCAAAATCAGCGAGAACCGCGCCATGCATTCCCTGAAGCGGGAAGAGGCGATGGAGGAGCGGCTGGCGCGGCGCACAGCCGCCAAGCTCAAGGCGCTGCACGGCGTGTCGGACGCGCTGGAGCGCTACCGTACCCGTCTGAAAGAGGGCGGAGAGCTCACCGGAAAGGCGATGGAGGAGCGGCTGGCCGAGGTGGACGCGGCATTGGAGAAGCTGCGTACCAACGCCGCCCGCATCCGTGCCCGCAGTGAAAAAACCTACCGCCAGTCCCTGCGGATTCTCCGGGGCAACCCCACCGCCGCCGCCGGAAAGTATGCCGAGGCGTTTGAAAATCTGCGGAAGCTGGGCGGGCTGAAATAAGCGGAAGAGGTCTGCTTCAGATTGACAATCAGCGCCATGGGCGGCTCCGGGCGGTATCCGGGGCCGCCCATGGCACTGATTCGCTGATTGCTGACGGAGCGCGGCCCGTCACACCCCCATGACATAGGGGCACAGCAGCGCCGCCAGCGCAGCCGAAAGGATTCCCTGCACCGCCTTCCCCGCCAGGCAGGGAGCGGCGGACAGGCCGCTGTCTCCCAGCACCGCCATGGTCTGACAGTGGACGGACAGTCCGCCCCAGCCGGACAGCCCCGCCGCCAGCAGAAATCCGAAGCTGTCATCAGGCAGACGGGGCGTAGCGGAGAAAAGCTCCAGCAGCCCCACCAGAATGGTGGCCGCCGTGCCGCCGATCCGCCGCAGCGGCAGCGCCAGCACGTAGAAAAAGACCACAAACGCGCAGATTCCGGCAATGGACTGAAGGGCTGTCTGCACCGCCGCCACAAACGCGGACGAAAACCGCACGGCCCGGAAGGGAGGACGGCGGGAGGCCCTTGGAACAGCGGCACCGCGCCTTCCGGCCCGGCGGGACAGCAGCAGGCCTGTCAGCAGCGCCGAGAGCACATGGATCAGCCACAGCCACACGCCGGTCCGGACGCTGTGAAAGACGCCCACCCCCAGCACCGTCATGAGGAAGGCGGGATTGGAGTTGTTGCAGAAGGTCAGCAGGCGCTCCCCTTCCTCTCTGGAGATCAGGCCGTCCTTTACCAGCGACGCGGCAGTCCGGGCGCCTACGGGATAGCCGCCCACCAGGCCCATCAGCAGCGCCGAGGCCCCGGCGCCGCCGATCCGGTACAGGGCCATCAGGCCGGACAGCGGTCCGGAGACCCACTCTCCGAAGCCCAGAGCCATCAGCAGGGAGGATACGGCCAGAAAGGGAAACAGGGAGGGAATCACGGAGCCGGCGCACAGCGCCAGGCCCTCTCCCACCGCCTCCCGGACCTCCTCCGCGTCCAGCAGCAGCCAGAACAGTCCGGTGACCAGCAGCAGCATCACAGGCTGCCTCCAGCGGATTTTTTGCGGCATCATACATCACCCGGTTCAGCCTATGCGGAGGGCGGCGGGAAAAGTACAGGCTGTCCGGAAATGGAGGGGCAAGTTTTTCCGCCCGGCGTCATAGACTTTCCCGAGGTGAGCGGAACGATGGAACGGGGAAAACGGAAAAATGAAGATGTCCTGTCCTCCGTGGCGGAGCTGTTTGATCT
>ERZ808240.3039-NODE-3039-length-17110-cov-18.145119_pt1 | contig 17110 bp, 13 predicted proteins | sample MGYA00521084_ERZ808240 | MGnify/ENA primary metagenome ERZ808240 (study PRJEB31516, sample SAMN03275571) | gut metagenome | biome: mammalia-associated habitat; material: feces | host: Papio cynocephalus | place: Kenya | collected 2012-08-06 ... | reverse complement strand
AAAATAATCTGTGAATTGATTTTTACTAAATATTCCTGGAGCAAAAAAGGTATCAGTAGCCCTTTTGGAAGACTTGTATTCCTTGCGCCTGACAATGAACGGTATTGTTTTGATGGTGACGTTATTAGAATTATACCCGTCTCTAATTACTACCAAATTGATATCTTATTCAGAATATCTGAAGAAATAGCCGGACTGGTTTTTGCTGTTGGTTCCAAAGTTCGCATAAAACTTTTTGATTCTGTCGATTGCAAGATAACTCATTATGGCTGTTCCTTATTGGATTGGTATAGATTGGTTGTCGGAAATGTTCACTTGAGCGAAGATAGAATAGATGCGTTGTACGACATTCTCGTAGTATGTTCAGAGAAGAGAAAAGCTGCTTTGTTGTATGATATAGTATGTTCGGTGAAGAGAAACGCTGAATTAGAGGAGAGGAAAAAGCAGGAAAGAATCAGACAAGAGCAAGAGAGGGAGCAAAAGAGAATCAGACAAGAGCGAGAAAGAGAAATTAAACTATCTGAAAAGGCGGAACTCACACCACTTTTGAGAGCTATACAGCAATCGGACTGGAAGGATTTTTCTTTTATTAAAACACTGGTCAAGTCCCCTTATAGTATTCCGTCTGTAGTCGCTTTATCTGAATACTGTAAAAGGAGGGGTAAAAAGCATCCCTTTTTGAAAGAAGTTGAATATTGCCAAACGTCATCTTACCCAGATTTTTTAAAGGGCATAAATCAGAGGCAAAGGAAAAGAATTGTAAATAGATCCCTTTTGTACCTATTAATTTTTTATGTATTTGTGGGTGTGGTGTATCCGAATTTTGATGGAGTCCCTGAGGTATTAGGTATTGTTATGGCACTTTCGATTTATGTTTTTATTGGGTTAGGTATATATAGTTTTTTCATTGATTGTCCTAATAAAGGCTTGCCAGAAGAAGAAATAGAGAAACTCAAGAAAGCCCTTACAATAACTGATTTAGATTACAATTGGACAATTGGTTCGCGTATATTTTATTAATTAGAATAGGGGTATGAGTAACTTGTCATTTAGTTATGATGAACGTTATGTGGATGCCTATCCAGGTGATACCGTAGAGCGTTATAGAAAATATTTAGCGGACAGATCGAAAATCGAATATGGTGCAGGGTTGATTTCTGATGCCATTCGCTCACAGACAAACGCATTGGCAACATCAATAAACGATGCTGCCAATTGTGTTGGCCAAACAATAAATGATGCGGCTGATCATATTGGCCAAACGATAAATGATGTCGCTGGCCATATTGGCCAAACAATAGAGCAAAGTACAGGTCAGATTGTAGGCTCAATACAAACGGCCGCTAATGCGATTTGTCAAGGACTTGGAGATGTTCAAGAAGAACTTTCCGTTTTGAACAGACGAGCCGCGATTGTTGTGGAGCAGCAGAAAGTCACCAATATGCTGCTGGCTAACATTGTGGATTTGCTCAAGCTTCCAGATTCCGAAAAGGAAAGATGGCAATCAATCAATATGGGACTTAAACTGTTCCAGAACGCTGCCAAGAACCCTGAATTATATGATGATGCTTTGGAAGAATTCCTTAAGGCCGAGTCATTGCGGAAGCAGGATCCTTTTGTCCTTTATAGAATAGCAAGCATATATTTGTATGTGGAAAGATGCTTGGATCCGACAAAGGCGCAAGCCTATTTTTCGAGAGCGGCAAAGTATGCCACCATTGGGACAGATCCTGAATATGCCAAGTTGGCAAAATTGATGGTCAGTCCGGCGAACAGTGGTGTATTTCTCGGAACGGATAATGATTCCATACGAACCTTTTCTTCTGATTCGTACGACAATGCCGCATTCGCTTCGTATGTGATTGAGGATTTGGATTCCGCAGTCAAGTACCAGCAAAAGGCGTATGAACTTGATCCTACCCCCGGACATACATACAATTTGGCTAAGTACTATTCTCATAAATCTTGTTTTGAAGAATCAAAAAAATATTTGGAAGAGGCGATAAGCAAAGAACCTAAATTCGCTGCCGCTGTGTTCCAAGAGGCCGATATGGTGTCAAAACCGGAAATTGTGTCGTTCTTGACCAAGAAGAATGATGAAGTCAATGCAAAGTTGAGCGATGTTATAAATATAATTGATGATCCCGGTGTTAAAGCGCAATTAGCTGATTCTATGAAATCAGAATCTTATCCTGCAAGGTGTAGGCTTCTTAAGAGAGCGAATAAACTCTTATTATAGATAGTAATTTACTAATAATTAATAATATATGTGTATGGTTTGTAATTTTCCGAATATCGAGTATTCGAATACTTTTACAACATTGAGAGGAGAAGATGATAATGTACGACCTGTACCAAGATCTATGATAACCCTCCTTTCTGGTCAGGGGACTCACCCGGAGTTTCATTTTATTAAGGAGAATTTTTCCGAACAGTTTGATAATGACATTAACAAACTAGAACAGAACATTTTTGATTGTGTCTGCGGGTATCATCACGGAGATGATCTTGAATCTATTTTCCATAAGATTCAGATTTGGGGTGGTATCACTGGCCGCAACATCTATGTTCGGCAGAATTTCAGCTGGAGTTCGATAGCTCCAAAATATCAAAATTTGGTGGACGCATGTTTGAATATAAACGACCTTTCGGAAGAATCGATTGTCAGGTTGTATGATGCATTTGTGAGATTCAATGAGGTAAAGAATATAGGTGTTTCATTCATTACGAAACATATCCATTTTTGGACATATGTGAATCTTAAACAGGATGCATTCCCGATTTTTGACAAGGTAATGTCCGTGAATCTGCTTCACAAGAAGGTGAACTTCAGAAACCTAAAGGCGTATTGGCGTGATATGATTACCAAATCCAAGGAGGAAAACGTCAACCTTATGTCCCTTGAGCGCCAGTTGTTTAACACTTTCCAACTATAAGTTTTAGGATGATAATTGGGCTTAACAGTCTGGTGCCAGAATTCTGAATTTGTCGGTGAATATCATAGTTTCCTTAAACGGAAGCATATTCCTCATAAAATGCTTCCTTCATAGTGTAAATTAACCTTGACAGGAGCTATAAACCTTATTTTTGCTTCTGTCAAGGTTAAACATTCTAATAAATCTCACCGGCCCAAAGCATCCTAAAGAAGTCGCGCACGTAGATGAGTTCGATGTTCCCTGACTTTCGTGTGAGCCGATCGGTTGACACCAGAATCAGCCTTGCTTCTGGGTGCTCTTCGGAAAAGCGGTTGAGTCCGGTCTTGTGCTTGGTTTGAACATCGTCGGTGGATTTTATCTCAATCGCAACTTTGGCGTCACCGAGGATGGCATCTACCTCAATGTCAGAATATGTGTGCCAATATGAAAGATCCTTTTTTCTGTCGCTATAACCCAGATAGGCAATAAGTTCCTGCATCACCAGATGCTCAAATGCGTGCCCATATTCGGGAGTGCCTGGTCTCAGATTATTTCTTCCCATCAGATAATTGACTATTCCGACATCGAAGTAGTAAAACTTAGGGGCTTGCGTCAACTTTCTTTTGATCACTTTCCGGTAGGCCGGAATCTCATAACCTATGAGAGTATCATAGAGTATTTGGAAATATGCCTTGACGGTGTTAGCCGCCACGCCACAATCTGACGCGATGTTCTCGTAGTTGATGATTTCACCATCGCTTATCGCTGCCACTTCCATAAATCTTTCGAATATCCCGATGTCTTTGACGGCAGCCTCCTCAAGAATCTCTTCATTGAGATATACCTCAACATATCCTTTCAATCGCCTTACGGCATTGCCAACCGTATAATGCCTTGGGATCATCCCGTTTTGTATGGCTCTGGAAAGGTCGTAGTCAGGAATTTCGGCACTTACAAGAGGAAACAAGGTTTCTGGGATGGCGCGTCCACCAAGTGTGTTCGCTCCTTTCTTTTTCAGTTTTCTGGCGCTTGAACCGCTTAGTATGAAATAGAGGCCTTTCTCGACCATCAAACTATGAACAGTGTCCAAAAGGTCAGGCACTTTTTGAATCTCATCAACTATCACAAGTGTCTTTTCGGGATATTTGTCAAGCGCTTCTTTTAATAGTTCCGGTCTGCGCTGAAAGCGCTTTCGCAGGTCCGAATCAAGTAAGTCAAAATACACCGCATCCTTAAACCTATCCTTGAGAAGTGTGGATTTCCCTACCTGTCGGGCACCGAATAGAAACATTCCTTCATCTAGACGGCTATTTATATCAAATATTCTATTGTACATATTATTAATTGTTTCTGTTATATATTATTGCGGATTTTTTAGAAATAACCGCAATAATGTTGCGAATATAACAATATTATTGCTAAAGCCAAAACAGCGATTTATCGTTCGATAATGCCAGAGGCAATCATTGCTTTGAGTCGCCCCTTGGAGAATTTGAAAATTGAAATTGATGCGGTAAATTTGTTTCTTATAGGAAATAAAACTATCTTTGAGAAAAGTTTTGTGCATTATGGATGTTATATCGAGGCCGAAATATGCCGATAAAGTGGATTCATGGATTGGAAAAGGGCAGATTATCGTTCTGGTCGGGCAGAGGCGCGTGGGGAAGAGTTTCGTGCTTAAAGATTTCATTGAAAGGCACAAAACCGAGACTGACGCTAACATCATCAGCATTGACAAGGAGAAGAAGTCTTTTGATGACATCAAGACTTATAATGATCTGAACCGGTATATTGATCAGAGGTTTGATTCCAGTAAACATAATTATATCCTGATTGATGAGGTTCAGGACATCTCGGAATGGGAAAGGACTGTAAGAAGTTACAGGACAGAGGATAACACTGACATCATTGTCACCGGGAGCAATTCATCAATGCTGTCTTCCGACCTTGGCACCATCATCGGAGGACGGTATGAGGAGATACATATTCATTCATTGAATTATAGGGAGTTCCTGCTGTTCCATAATTTGGAGGACAATGATTCTTCCTTGTCATTATTCCTGAATTACGGCGGACTCCCTGGCTTAAGCAGGGTGGGAATAGATGATGACGAACATTGTTGGGAATATATAAGCGGAGTGTATAACACTGTGATGCTCAAGGATGTAATCGAGAGGCATGAGATCAGGAACCTACCGTTTATGAATAATCTGGTTCGTTTCCTTGCGGATAATGTCGGGAAACTTAATTCTGCGAACAGCATCGCCAAGACTATGAAATCCTTGGGGCAGAGTGTGTCCACTCGGGTTATTCTTGAATATCTTGGCTACTTCGGGGAGGCTTATCTTCTGTACGATGCTCCGAGGTTTGATATTCGCGGGAAAAAAGTGTTTGAATCCAATGACAAGGTCTATTTCGAGGATGTCGGGATCCGGAATTTCATCGCTGGTGGAAACCGTGAGCAGGACATAGAAAAGGTTTTGGAGAATGTTGTATATAATCAGTTGATCAATGATGGTTTCAAGGTTCAGGTCGGTCAGTTGAGGGTAGGCGAGGTCGATTTCGTGTGCACTAAGACGGGAAAGACAGCCTATGTCCAAGTCTCTTACATCATTGCGGACGAGGAGACGAAGAAAAGGGAGTTCGGACGCTTGGAAAGTATCAATGACAACTACCCAAAATATGTCATATCCCTCACGCCTTTGGTGAAGAGGAATGACATGAACGGAATAACTCATCTGGGACTCAGGGAGTTCCTGATGTATGGGCTTTAGCGGAAATCTATCTCAGGAGATTGCTCGGAGGCGCTCTTGCGATTCGCATATCTCCGGAAGGCTTTCTCTCGGGTTATCTCCAGCCTGTTTCTCAGTTTGTCCTCTGTGTTCCGGGACAGTGACGGGAGGCGGTTCTTGAGCGCTCTCAGACGATTGTTGATGAATGCGTCTATGTGTCTGGACTTTTTATCCTCGTAGATTTCGTTGAAGCAGATCATTATTCCTGTCTCGATTGCGTCGCCCAGCTCATCGTTGATGGCTGAGCCGAGCATCTTCATTGTCGAGGATGTGTTTATGTAGGAGTTGACAAGCGGAGGGATTTGTGTTCCAAGTCTCTTGACTGCACTTTTGAGGAGCCGGTAGTCTTTCCTTAAGTCTCCCTCGCTCAGAATCAGATCCATAAGTAGTGGATTGTCCGTCACCTTTATAGCATTGTACGGGGTCACAAGGCCGTTTGGGTCGCTGAAATGTTTTTCCAGAAACCGGATTATGAGGTTTCTGGCTGTGGGGTTGTAGGAAGGGTAGATCGTCATCTTGCCGAGAAACCAGATTATTCCAGGGTGCTCCAGAATCACTGAGGTTATGCCATCCCAGAGATTGTCCATCGTGAAGAGCGATTTCGCTCCGGATCTTGAGCTTTGATATTCAGGAGCCACAAAGGATCTGCCGAGCTCCATCACGTGCGGGAGATATTCTTTTATGAATATGTCGCTGTAGCGGTAGAGGTGGGAAGAAGTGATGTCGGGCTGGCCGTTCTCCTTGAGTCTGATGTCCGGTCCGAGGATGTAGCGGTAGCCTCCTATGATGGCTTCCGCTTCCGGGTCCCAGACTATCAGCTGCTTGTAGGGGTTGTCCATCGTGTCGAACCTGTCCAGATCCATTGAGAGGCCGGAACTGGCTCCCGCCATCCTGTAGGCGGTTTCCCTCAAGCGGCCTATCTCTTTCACGATGTTCGGTGAGTCCTGCCAGGTCACGACGTAAAGTTCGTTACCCCCTTTGTTGGTGTTCCCAAGCTTTTTCCGGGAAGTCAGTTCCTCTTTTATCAGTCGTATGTCTATAGGGTCAATTATCCTCTCCATTTTCTTTTGATATTTTGATAAATCCGCTTCTTATTCGTTTATGTTTTCGCTGCCCCATTCCAGGCGATAGACTTCGTCCCTTATCCTCTCCGCCCACTTAAGCGGGGATAGTGCCCCATCCATTTCAGCCGGAGAGATCGGTTTGCCGAACATTATCCTGAACCGTTTGTGCCTTGCGCGGTACAGCTCATCCGGAAGAAGCATCATCCCGATGTTGAATCTGATGCCAAGCCACTCACGTAGGGATTCCACACGGTAGAACCGCTTCGAGTTTTCTCCGAAGAATCTGACCGGCACTATCAACCTTCCCGTTGCAACGCTTTGACTGACAAAGGACTTGCTCCAGGCGGTGTCTTGAATATGTCCGTTCATCTTTCGTGAGCATTTCCCGGCGGGAAACACCAGGATGTCATCATCGCTCTCATAGATTGTCCTGACCTGAGCAGGAAGATTGCGGCTCTGTCCGCCCATCTTGTTGACCGGCACTGACAGCGAGGCTATAGGCTTGATATTCATTAAAAAATCATTGACAAGCAGCCGGACGGGCTTTCCGGTCCTCTCGCTGATGACCCCAAGCAACGCTATTCCGTCAACTCCTCCGAGCGGATGGTTGGATGCGAATGTCAGTCTGACCCTGTCGACCGCGCCAACGGCCAGTCTGGAAACAGGGTCGCTGTTGTCAGGCATATTCATAGCTTGCGTGTTATCTCCTATTGCCGCATCAAGATTCTCAAGCCCCTTCACATCTATTTTGACATCAAGATACTCAAGGCATTTCCGGCAGAATTCCGTCCCTTCAAAACCTTGAGTCAGAAATCCGTTGATGAAATCCTGATGGATGAATCTTTCCATCCATCGGACCAAGAACCGAGGAATGTTTTTCCTGGTTCTTTCCCTGACAATCTTGCCTATATCAATCGCATAGTTTGAACAATCTCTCTGCATCAACTCTTTTTTATTTGCAAAAGTAATCAATCTTCTGAATAGTTAAATGTCTTATAGTAATATATTTTACTTTTGTGTATGTTGTGCCAGCAAGCCTGTGAATATGGCGGCACACAAAACCGTCCTAAGCGCGACTGGGAGCCTGTGGATATGCCACCTATGGTTTCTGAATCCATAGTTGGCATACAGCCGTGCCCCACGCTGGCGTAGGAGCATGATCGTATGCCGCCATTTTACAAGACGCAACGTAACTATTAAGGTATTGGCTAAGATTATTTCACCTCAAAGAACATTTCAAATAAATCAAAACAGCTTCTAACAGTAGCATTTCGAATGTTAAATGGTTGTTTATAGATGCGCAAGGATATTCCTTGCCGACAGGACCCTATTCCTGCGTATACGACCTTGTCATTCCGCACGGATGGCGTCGGCAGGGTTGGAATGGGCGGCGTGGAGGGTTTGGAAGAAGATCGAGATGATGGCGATCAGGAGGGAGACAGCACCGGAGGCTATGAATATCCACAGGTTCAGTCCGATTCTGTACGAGAAGCCTTCCAGCCACTTGTCCATGATGAACCACGAGAGCGGAACCGCGAAGATGAACGACACCAGAAGCGGGGCGCAGAACTTTGTAAGAAGCAGGGAGAGAACCTCGTTCGTGGTGCTGCCCATAATTCGGCGCACACCGATCTCTTTCCTGCGTTGCCTGATGAAGAACAGCGACATCCCGATGAAGCCGAGGATGGAGATGAGCACTGCCACGCCTGTGAATATGCCCACGATCCTCATCGTGTTCTTTTCCTCCTCCAACGAGGTACTAACCGTGGCATCCACACTCTGCACTTTCCAGTCAATGTCCTCGGAAGTCCCGTCAACCTCCTTTACAAGGTCACAGAGTTTCTTCCATGCGTCAGGGGAGCCATCGGTCTTGACCATAAAGTTCGGATCCTCTATCTCATCCGTGTCCTTGACAGTGATGATGAACGGCTGGTAAGGTTCGAGGACGTTTGTCATGTGGAAATTGGAGAATATTCCCGCGACTTGTGTTGTACCTTTATCATCGCCCCAGGATATTTCTGTCTCATCGTCTTTAAGCCCAAGCTTTCCGGCGAGTTCCTCGTTGATGTACTTCACGTCTCCGGAAAGGTGGTTGTCCTTCAGAAGATTGATTCCCATGATGTCGATGAACTCCTTGTCCCAGGTCGTGAGATAAACCAGAAGATTCTTGTTGTCCTTGTCTGTGCGGGGACTCATCGACCGATAGTTGCCGTCAAGGGATGTGCCTGAGAACGAGCCTATTCCTTGGATGAATGGCTGGCCTTTCAGAGTGTTTCTCATAACCTCCGGGTTGTCGGAGCTGATCCTGATGATATTCTCGGTGTTGTACCCAAGCGGCGCCTTGACCAGATGGTCCATCTGGAGCAGGATTGTCATGGTCGCTGTCATCATGGTCATCGTGATGACATTCTGAAGGATGATGAATATCCTGCTGAGCACCATCTTGGAGTGGTAGCGGAACGAACCTTTCACCACATCGATCGGCTTGTACTTCGAGAGCTGGACGGTAGGCATTATTCCGGAGATGATTCCGGTCATCACGATGAAAAGCAGACTGACCGAGGCGGTGGAGAAGTTGATGTCCTTGAGGATGTCGATTTTCCCTTTGAAAAGCACGGCCATCTTGTCCTCAAGCAGAAGCGCCAGCGCTCCGCCGATGATGAAGGAGATGAACACCATAAGGGTCGATTCCCCGATCAGCTCCAAGGATATTCCCAGACCATTGCTGCCGAGAAGTCTTCTGGTGGCCATTTCCTTAGCGCGGAAGCCGGTGTTTGCGACCGTGAGGTTGATGTAGTTCGTGACTGCGAACATCAGTATCGCCAGAACCACGGCCAGCAATATTCCTAAAAGACTCTTGTCTCCGGTCTGGAGGCCCGCACCGGTGTTTTGCGGAGCGAACATCAGGCCGTCGAGCGGGATGAGGGCGGCTTTTGTGTCACCGTAGAAGTTGAGCATAGGGATGCTTTCCTTGCAGTAGGCGGTCAGATTGTCGATTTTGTCGTTGAGATTGGCTCCCGGTCTCATCATCACGAAAGACAGCGTCGAGCCCAACGGACCGCTTGCCATCAAGTCGTTGCGGAGTCTGTAGCCGAGAACCTGCGGAGCGCGTTCGAGATTGGCGATGACCGCAGTCTCGTTCAGGAGCACGGTCTTGTCCAGATCCTTGATAACCCCTGAGACGGTGTAAACGAGCGAGCTGTCGTACGGATCTCCATTCTCATCACTTACAAAGACATACCGTGTCCCCTCGATCTGGAGCGACTGTCCGAGGGCATTCCCGTCTGGGAACAAGGTCTTGGCAAGTGATTCTGTGACAACGCATTTCTCCGGGCTGTCCAGTGCGGTCTCCCAGTCTCCTTGAACCATCTTGAAGTCAAAGAACCTGAAGAAGTTGGAGTCCGCGAGCATTATGTTGCCGGCATTGTCGCCCTGTGACTCCTCGTAGATTCTGTCTTCGTGCTTGATCTTTCCGTTGTGCATGTAAACGCAACAGGCATCCTCCACCTCCGGGTATCTGTCCTTGAGCGAGTGGGCACAGTCCGGCCAAGACAGGAGATTGTCATTTGTGCCCAGCACATATATCCTTTCATGGTTCTTGTGCCATTTGTCGATGCTGAATTGCCGGTAGGTGTAGTCCCCGATCAGTATCACGAACATCAGCGAGAGCGCCAGCCCCACCACATTGATCACCGCATAGAGCGGATTGTTCCTCAGAAACCTAAAGAAATATTTCATTGTCATGCTCCTTTGTCAAATTTAACTCGGCTTTCATCGGCCTTTATGGGTCGTTTCGGCAGGCTCAACGACCCTTGTTCAGCGTGGTTCGACGAACTCCCCGACCGTCAAAAATTCAACGGGCAACGTGTCGGTAACAATAATCGTCACCGGCTTGTTCCCTTGGCGGTCGTTGAGCCTGTCGAAACGACTGTGCGTAAAAGCACAACCTGCGCAATCAATTTCTGTGCTAAAATTGATAAGTAATTGAATTTCAAAAATATCCATAATTTATGAATATCCCGAAGTGTAAAGAAATTTAACACAGACTGTAAAGAAACTTTACACTTACCCCCGGTCACTGATCTCGTCGACATTATCTTAAATATTCCAATTGAAATTATTGGGAATTATTTGTTGAAAATATTGGGAATTGTTATCTTTGTGAGACATTAATTACAATTGGTCATGTATTACAGCAGACTTGTCGAAAAGGAGATTGAACTGAAACTAAGGACATCAGGGGCCATAGTGGTTGCCGGGCCGAAGTTCTGTGGCAAAACCACTACCTGCATGCTCTATCAAAAGAGTTTTGTCAAACTAAACACGAAACAGACCATTGCAATGGCTCGGATGGATCCGAGGGGCATCCTGTATGGAGAGAATCCCAGATTGATAGATGAATGGCAGAAAGCTCCGGATATATGGAATCAAGTGAAGGATGATCTTGATGTCAAGTATGAGTTTGGCAAGTACATACTTACAGGAAGTTCGACACCTGCTGACAAGACGGAAGTACATCATAGCGGTGTGGGCAGAATCGCACCGGTGAGGATGCGCCCGATGAGCCTGTGGGAATCGAAAGAATCCAAAGGAACGGTTTCACTTATGGATTTGTTTGACGGTGGTAGGACATTCCCTTGGGATTTGAATCAGAACTTCCAATTGAAAGATGTCGCTCATCTGATTTGTCGTGGCGGATGGCCGATCGCCGTCTTGGCTCCAGAAGAGATTGCCATAGAGATTACAAAGAACTACTGGAATGGACTATTCGTGTTCGATGATTCTGAGAATGAACGCTTCCGGAACAAGAAGCCGGAAGTTCTGAGGATGATTGTGCGGAGCTATGCCAGACATATTTCCACGGAGGCTGCTTTTGCCACCATAATTGCCGATGTCCGGCAAAGCAATGAACGGACAATGGATCATAAGACCTTTGGTGACTATCTGGAAGCACTGAATGACTTGTATATTCTGGAGGATATGGAAGCCTGGAATCCGAATATCCGATCCAAGACATCCATTCGTTCGACCCCCACGCGGCATTTCGTGGACACTTCCATTGCCTGCCGGGCATTGAACATTATGCCGGATGATTTGATGCGTGATCTGGAAAGTTTCGGCTTGTTTTTCGAGGATATGGCCGTCCGGGACCTTAGGGTCTATGCCGGTACGCTGGGTGGCGAGGTGCGTCACTATCGAGACAATGCCGGCCTGGAGTGCGATGCTGTGGTGCATCTGGAGGATGGCCGTTGGGGAGCAATTGAAATCAAACTTGGCGGGGATGACTTGATCGAGGCTGGTGCTTCCTCTCTAAAGACGCTCAAGTCGAAGATAGAGGAGAAGAGCGATGAGAATTCACCGTCTTTCCTTTTGGTTCTTACCGCTGTCGGTGGCGCCTACAAAAGAGAAGACGGGGTCTATGTTGCACCTATCAATCTTCTGAAACCTTAGAAGCTAAGTTACCCGTGGTAGATAACTTGCTGTCAATTAAATAAATAAACAAAGTCCTGGTGGCTAAATCTGCATTAGGACTTTGCGTTTATCGCTTACCATCAGTACTTTACGCGCCACGGTCGAATTGTTCATCGGATGGGAGGTCAATGTCGGGGACGGTTGTCCACGATTGCGACGGTCTTGACTGAGAGTTTTATGATTGCCTGTAAAATAAACCACCCTGCTCCAAGGTGTGACGGGTAGGAGTAGGGTGGCGCAATGGTTTTATGATCAAAAGGTTAGTCTCCACGATGGACGCGGAAGTTTATAATGCAGGGGGGCTGTCTCTGTTCGGCTCGTTTGCGATATACAGTATATTCTCTTGGGGACGGCTTCTTGTGCATGTGACAGGAAATCAGTCGCCGGAGCCAGTGAACACGGGCTTGGGGGCCTTGACTGACGGGGAGTCGCCATCTATGCGCGGCCAGCCTTCGATCCAATGCACCCGGTCCAGAAACAACATTCTTCCTCCCGGGGAGGCTTTGTCATAGCCGTGGTACAGGATCCAGTCTTCGCCCGAGTCATCCGTCACGATCTCGGAATTGTGGCCGGTGCCGGTGAAATGGTCGTTGCCATGGATGAATACCTCGTGGCGGTTGTCCATCATCGACTCGCCTTTTCGGTTCTGGTAGGGGCCGAAAAGGTTGTCCGAACGCCCTACGACAGTGGTGTAGGTGCTGTTGAGCCCGTTGCAGCAGCTGCCGATGGAAGCGAACAGATAGTACTTCCCGTCTTTTTTGTGAATATAAGTGCCTTCGTAGGCTGTCCCGGCCACTTGGACAGGCGTTGCCCCAGCTTTCAGGGACAGACCGTCGGACGACAGCTCGGCATAGTATATTCCGTGAAAGCTGCCCCAGAACAGATATTTCCTGCCCCCGTCCTCAATGTAGAACGGGTCGATGCTGTTCTGAACTTTTATGCCGTTGCTCCTGAACATCATCCCTTGGTCTATGAACGGACCGCAGGGACCGGACGCCACAGCGCATCCGATCCCGCACGTCCACTCACCGCCCCAGACCGACATTGAATAGTAGAGAACGTACTTGTCCCCTATCTTGTTTATGTCCGGGGCCCAGATCCCGCCGTCCTCCTCGAACGTAGGCCTTGTCGATTCGGAGAAGGCCGTGCCAACGAACTGCCAGTCCACCAAATTCCGGGATTTGTAGATCGGCACATTCCGGACATCCTCGGTGGCATACAGGTAGAAGCAGTTGTCGTCAGCCTTGATGACGGTCGGGTCAGGAAGGCTTCTGCGGACGACCGGGTTGGAATATTCAGTGCCGTCACCCGTCACGGGAGGGTCCGTTGTCTTGATCTCGTCAGGATCCAGATATTTTTTCCCGCAGCACAGGCAGAATGTTCCTCCAAGGACGGTCAGCAGGACAAGGGCGATGATCCGGTTGCTCATGTCGGTTACTTTTTGCGTTCAAGAAAACGTTCGGCGCGGCCCGGGGTGAGCAGTTCCCACAGCGATGCGACTGTCCATCCAGGGGCGAAGATGTTGTTGTAGAATCCTTTACCGTTCCGGCCATAGTCCCAGTTGGTGTGCTGGACGACCTCAGGATAGTAGCCGGTCTTGGCGACTCCGCAAAGATGTCCCTCGAATGGCAGCAACTGCCTCATTGATGTAGAGATCACCTCGGCGAACTCCCCGAAGCGTTTCTCTCCGTAGTTGTCCGACAGCCATCTCAGCACATCAGCGAAATCGAACACGAACACATCGATGTGGTTGTTCTCGACGGAGACGTTGCCCCAGCCTCTGGACTTGAATCCAAGATCCCCGAGCATCTGTCCCTGTGCGAACGGAACATCCCAGACGTAGTACCAGGAGATGGCGAAGCAGGATGCCTTGTGGGCAAGCCCGGCGTAGTGGTCACGTTCTTCCCCGCTTGTGGCCAAGGCAAGGTAATATGCCGCTGTGGCGGCGTATAGGGACGCTTCCTTGTCCTCACAGTTGGCGTCAAGCGTCGATGAGAAATAGTCAGCCTTGCTGATCAGATCCTTTTCAAGATAATCCACAGTCCTCTTCGCGCTTTCCAGATACCTCTTGTCCTTGAAAAACTTGTAGCCCATCACCAGCGGCAGAGTGGCAGAAGGCGTGCTGCCTGTTGAAGGGTCAACCAACGAGAGGTCATCCTTGAACTTGCGAGGGAAGCTTCCGTCAGGATTCTGGATTCCGAGGAACAGATCGAGCATATTCTTGATCTTCGCCTCCCAATCCCTGTGCTGCCGCCCTTGCCTTTTCTCGTAGTCAAGGTAGTAGAGCACGGCGTATATTCCCTCTGACTGACGGCGTATGGAATGGGTCTCCTTTGTCTTTCCGGACGGGCAGTAGATGACCTCTTCGAAGAAGCCTGCCGGGGAGAAGCCGTGCTCGAGGTATGAGTCGAAGATGGACCGCGCCTGCTCCGCAAGCCTTTTATCGCCAACCGCTTCGCCGTATTCAAGGGCATTGAAAGCGTTCAGCAGGGTTCTTCCGACGAAGCCGATCTCCGCTCTCTGCGGACTGGCGCAAGTCGCGACAACCATCTCTGGACTTGCATAGTAATTCACCGGAGTGGAAGCGACATAAGAATCAAGGAAATAGCGGCTCATCGTCTTCTTCATGAAATCCACTGAATATGTCCCCTCAACCTTCCGCGGGCGGTAGGTGTCGTAGCAGTACCTCCATGTCTTGCTGACACAGTCGGTGAAGTCCACTGCCTCTCTGCCGGTGATTTCCCATTCAAGGATGACGCTCTCCCCGGCCTTGAGGTGCTGGAACGCCTGGACAGGCGGCGCGAGGGTAAGTTTTCTGATATAGGTCTTAGGTTCCTCTCTGTAAGGGAATCCGTAACGCAGCTCTGTTTTCCCGTCTTGATTCAAGAAACCGGTGTAGCCGATGGATGTCTTGCCGGAGACAATGACTTCACCTTCTTTGTGGGTGGTCAGGGCCTCGGAAGTGAAATTGCCTTTCCTTATGACCGAGTAGCTTTTCCCGTCTGACGGGCAGAAGACAGCCGTGAGCGGTGTGCTGAGCCGGTCTTCCCTCACAATCCAGCTGTCGGAAGTGTGGAAAGAAGGTGCGGTCTGGGGAGAACGAAGATTCTGACGGTACCAGAACCCAGGCATGTAGAACATGTTGTCGGAATGTGCGAGTCCGGTCGCATAGGACTCTCCGTAAGAGAAATTGACATCATCAAGAGCGGTTATCGCCACCCGTATCGCCTCTCCTTCCGGATTCTTGGTCTCGCTTCTGAATATGGCGACCGGAAGGCTTTCCGCCGCTGTCAGGGTCTGTTTTCCGTCGCCAGTGTTCACCGCAGTCAACTGGTGATGCGTGGCAGGGTTGCCCGGAGTCTTCAGGTCCAATGAATATGAGAAGGCGCTGGTGTCAAAGGCACTCTCTGAAGTGCCCGCCATAACGTCGAAAGTTCCCGCAATAAGTGCCGTGAACAGCACAGAGATCATTTTGTTGTGCATTTGTCAGTATAATATTTTGAGTTTGATGTTTTTGCTCAAAGAGGCTGTCCATAGGGGCAGCCTCTCAGCTTAAATATCTGTTGCTTTGCTCAAGCATCCTATTGTTCTATCAGCTGATAAGGTGTTATGATTTCGGATGAATTAACAGATACTTCATATATCCCGTCTGCATTTTTCTTGCGTATAAGAGGTACAATACGTGTCTGGCGTTCATCGGCCTTGTCACCGGGGCCCCATACATGATAGACATAGTAGAACTGCCCGTCCTTACCCTGAAAGATATCCCCATGTCCTGAACCCTTTTCTCCCACAATGTCACGTCTTATTATAGGATTTCCATCGTATTTTGTCCATGGCCCCATAGGTGATGAAGCTGTGGCATATCCGACGGCATAGTCCATATCCTTGTAATGATTGGCAGAATAGAATAGATAATATACTCCGTCCCACTTCACTACCGTAGGGCCTTCCATTATCTTACTCCTGTCGTAATTGTACATCGTCTCCCAGGATTGTGATATGTCAAGGCATTTGGTAAGGGACTTGCTGTCAATCGTTCCCGTCTCGATGTCGAACTTGGCTGCCCAAATGAAGTTGCCTCCGCCAAAACGTACATGATACAGGTAGTATTGCCCATCGTCATCCTTGAACAGATATGGGTCGATATTGCCTACTGAAGGGTCAATGGCAGTCGCCACATTCTGGGTGAATAGGCCTGTGATTTTGTCTGCTTTAGCAATTGCTGTCTTCTCATTTGCGGTATAGAGCAGTCTGTAATCATTCTCCGCAACTTTGAACCACTGAGGAGCCCAGAAGCCCGATTTTCCGAAAGCCGTTCCAAGATCAGGGTTAAGTATGAACCTATAGGTCTCATCTGACCCCGATGTCCATTCTTTCAGGTCGTCAGAGACCAATACCGTGAATCCGTGATTTGACTGGTCGCCTATCTGCGATGTCCCTGACAAATAATATTTGTCTCCGTCAAGGAAAATCGTAGGGTCAGCATAAGAGATCCTCTGTTTTATTACTATCGGAGTCTCTTCGCCACCTTTGTCTCCATTCCCGTTGCCTGAGTTACCACAGGCAACGGAAACAGCGACTGCTGATAAAATCAGAATTTGTGACAACTGAGTCATCATATCCGGATAATTCTAATTGTACCCATTGTTTTGGGTAAGATGGTCAATCTGTACGGCATCTGCTGGTATTGGCATAATCCAGCAATTGTCACCGCCCCATTTGTAGGAATATGTGACCTTTCCCCACCACTGGGTCATGCCGTTGACGCGGCCGTTGTCATCAGTTGTGGCAAACTTGAGATCTTTCCATGTCTTCCAGCGCAATTCATCAAAGAACACAACATCTTCGCCTACAAGCTCCCAAT
>ERZ808240.3038-NODE-3038-length-17113-cov-3.534647_pt1 | contig 17113 bp, 14 predicted proteins | sample MGYA00521084_ERZ808240 | MGnify/ENA primary metagenome ERZ808240 (study PRJEB31516, sample SAMN03275571) | gut metagenome | biome: mammalia-associated habitat; material: feces | host: Papio cynocephalus | place: Kenya | collected 2012-08-06 ... | reverse complement strand
AAAAATATAAAACCTTTGGATATAATCACATCGGAATCTTTCAAAAACGCATTGGCAGTAGATATGGCTTTAGGTTGTTCGACAAATAGCGTGTTGCATTTGCTTGCCATAGCCAACGAAGCGGGAATTCCGATAGATTTAAAAACTATAAACGAAGTGAGCGATAGAACTCCAAATTTATGCCATTTAGCTCCAGCGGGTCCAAACTACATAGAAGATTTATATAAAGCGGGAGGAATTCCAGCCGTAATGAAAGAACTTGAAAAAGGCGGATTTTTGAATACCTCTCTTATAACCGTAACGGGAAAAACGATTTCGGAAAATATAAAAAACGCGATTAATAAAAATAATAAGGTTTTAAGAAACATAGAAAATCCTTATAGCAAAACTGGAGGAATAGCGATTCTCTGGGGAAATATAGCGAAAGACGGTTGTGTCGTAAAGCGTTCCGCGGTTGCCGATGAAATGCTCGTTCATAAAGGTCCCGCAAGAGTATTCGAGTCGGAAGAGGAAGCTATAACTTCAATATACGCGGGAAAAATAAATAAAGGCGATGTTGTCGTTATAAGATACGAAGGTCCAAAAGGCGGTCCGGGTATGCGCGAAATGTTGAATCCGACTTCGGCTTTGGCGGGAATGAAATTGGATAAAGATGTCGCATTGATAACGGACGGAAGATTTTCGGGAGCTTCAAGAGGAGCTTCTATAGGGCATGTTTCTCCAGAAGCCGCGAGCGGAGGCGAAATAGCTTTTATAAAAGAAGGCGATATTATAAGCATCGATATTCCAAATCATTCTATAAATCTTGAAATATACAACGAAGAAATGGAAAAGAGAAAAAAAGAAATTCAAATTAAACCTTTGGAAGAGATTAAAGGCTGGCTTGGTAGATATAGAAAACTCGTTCAATCGGCAAACACTGGAGCGATATTGAAATAATTTAAAAAATTAAGGATAAAAAATGAAAATATTAAAAAACATAAGTAATTTCTTTGGTAAAAATATGGCTATAATAGTATTGATAGTCGCTGCATTCTCTTTATTTTTCCCAAAATCGGTAAGTTTTATTAAAACAAGTTATGTTAATTATCTTTTAATGATAGTTATGTTTGGAATGGGACTTACTCTAAAATTTGAAGATTTTAAAGTCGTATTTACAAGACCTAAAGATATAATTATAGGCGCGATAGCTCAATTTACAATAATGCCTCTTTTGGCTTTTTTACTTTCTATGATTTTCAAATTGCCTACCGAATTAGCGGTTGGAGTTATATTGGTAGGGACTTGTCCCGGCGGAACTTCATCGAATGTCATGACTTATCTTGCAAAAGGAGATGTGGCTTTATCGGTAGGTATGACTTCGGTGTCGACTATTTTAGCTCCGTTTGCAACGCCTCTTTTAACTTTATTATACGCTGGGCAAAGAGTCAATGTTAATGCCGTTAATATGTTTATATCTATAGTTCAAGTGGTTATCATACCTATAGGATTGGGATTTATAATAAATAGATTTTTCCATAAATTTACAAGCCATATAAAAGAAATACTTCCTCTTATATCCGTTCTTGCAATAGTTTCCATAGTAGCCGCCGTAGTTTCAGCTAATTCTTCGAGATTGATGCAAGTAGGATATTTAATTATTATAGTAGTCGCGCTTCATAATTGCTTGGGATATTTATTAGGTTTTATTATTGGAAAATTACTTCGTTTAGATAATTCAAAATGTAAAGCTATTTCAATAGAAGTAGGGATGCAAAACTCAGGGCTTGCAACTTCTTTAGCCTCTACTCATTTTGCTTCCATGCCTTTAGCGACAGTTCCTGGAGCGATATTTAGCGTATGGCATAATATATCGGGTTCTATAGTCGCGAATATAATGGCTTCAAAAATAAAATAAAAAATAAGTCCGATAATTAATAAATAATTTTCAGACTTATAAAATTTTATTTAATTATTTTAAGAATTATTTAAGATAATCCAAATACGGTTTTTGCATATCTATCATTCTATCTACCATCTCTTCGATGTTTTTGCATATATTTACCACAGGATTTGCAAGTATGGCTTGAATGGCAAATTCTTTTTTTCGATGTATAACGGCTTCGGCGGTTAAATCGTAAACTCCCGTATAATTTCTTAAAAGCGCGAGATAGCCTTTAGGAACATTATTTAATTTGATTCCGTTTACTCCGTTTTTATTTATTTTAGCGGGAACTTCTACGGAAATCCAATTAGGCAAATCTTCAATCAAACCTTCGTTTAATATATTAACCGCTTCTTCTTCGTAGTTCGAATCTTTTAATATGCCTTCCATAATGCTCGAGCCTCTTTCTTTTACTTTCAATTCTATTTTTGGAGAAGATTGAGATAGAACGGTTTTATATAAATCGTAAAAATCGAGTATTCCTCTATGGTCTACCACATCCCATGCCCAAGAAACATATTCTCCAAAATGACTGTCTACGGTTATTGGAAGAAGATTATATTTTTCTAATATAACTTTTAATAATCTTCTGTCCGCCCATAAAAATTCGCCTTTCAATTTGTCTTCTATAGAATGGTCGAAACTTTCCGTTTTTGAAAAAGCGTTATTTTCCATAGCGTATTTTAGCAAATCGCTATATCCGACTTCATGCTCGAAAAACGCGTGAGCTTTCGATAAAATTTCGGGATATAAATCATTGCCGCTTTTTTTATCTTTTACTTCGAGCAAGCAACTAAAATGATTCAAACCGCCCGCTTTTATTTCCAAATCTTCGTATTCTTTATTTAAAATTTTTGGAAGCCATTTATGAAGCCAGCCTATTTCATGGCACATTCCGATAAATTTCGCTTGAGGAAAAGCTCTTTTAACCGCCGTGCATATCGCCGTCATAGGATTAGAATAATTAAAAATATAAGCGTCTGGACAAATATCCATAGCGTCTTTAACTATTTCAAGTATGGGAGGAATTATTCTTAAAGAATGAAATATTCCGCCAGGTCCTCCGTTCTCTCCATATACTTGATGAATTCCGTATTGCAAAGGAACTTTCCAATCCTCGTCCCAAAATTTAAATCTGTTTCCGACTTCTATAGAACTAATAATAAAATTTGCGTTTTTAAAAGCTTCTTTTCTATTTACCGTTGCATCGATAGTAAAATCTAATTTATTATCTTCAATAAACTTTTTCGCGTAATCGAATACTTTTTTCAAAGCCTCCGAATTTATATCGAGCAATGTAATATGAGAGCCTTTAAATACTTCTTTTACTAAAATATCTCCGAGCATATCGCAGCCAAATTGAGCGCTTCCCGCTCCAACCAAAACGAATTTATTCATAAAAATTCTAAAACTCCTTTGTATAAAAATTAAAATTTGCGAAAATATTATAACTATTTTTTATTAATGTCAATAAGTCATTGATATTTTTTTATCAATTAAATGATACAAAAAGAAATGTTAATTTTTATTAAATTGCCGAGATTAATTTTGGATTTTTAACCGAACTTTTGCGAATAACAAGCTCGGGAGAATAACTTATCGTAGGAAGTTTTTCGTCAAATAATTTTCCGTTTCCGTATAATATATATTCTACCGAAAATAATAATTTTTCATAAAGCATTTGACTTATGGAAGAAAGCCCTAAAAATTCCGATATTTCCAAATTATCGAAACCTATTATTCCTATATCTTCTCCGATTTTATAGCCGTATTCGTTTATGGCTTTTATTCCTCCAATAGCCATTTGGTCCGAAAAGAAAAATATCGAATCTATATCTTCTCTTTCCAAAGCTTTTTTAGTGGTTATATACGCGTCTTCCATAGAAAAATCTTTTGCCATAATCAATTTGCAATCCAAATTTAAAGTTTCGGAAGCCGCTTTCGCTCCGTTATATCTGTCTTTAGACGGTTTATCAATATATTCGTAAGTCAAAAATATCGGTTTTTTCCAAGAATTTAAATATAAATGTTCTATGGCAAGTTTTCCTCCCAAATAATCGTCAATATCCAAATTTAATCCGTATAATTGCGGAGGAGTATTTATAAAAACGGTCGGAACTAAAAAATCCTCGGGAAGTTTATCGACTTGAGTTCCCAAAGTTATTATTCCTCTTATGTCTTGCCATTTTTTTCTATTGATATTAATTAATTCGTTAAGTTTCGTATAATCTCTGTTTTCGTAAATTCTTATTTGAAAATTATATTTAAGGGCTATTTTTTGAAGCATTTTAAGAATATCCCATATAATCATTAAATCATTATCTGGAAATATAAAAAGTATGTCTCTATAATCCGTTTGCGCTATTTTTCTCAAATCTTCGGGATAATATTTCGATAAAACCGACATTATTTGTCTTAAAGTTTCTATGCGAAGTTTATCTGGAGTATAAAAAAATCTTTTAATCGTTATTGGAGACAATCCCGTAATTTCGGCAATATTTTCTATTTTATCTTTTCTCATTTTTTAATATAATTTATATTTTTATTTATTGAAACGGCTTTTTCCAATATATTTTTTTTCCTCGCTAAAATCATAAAAATTAAGAATTCTTTATGCAAATCGCTTATATATAAAGTTTCGTTTATGATTTTATTTATAGTTTCTATGTCGATTTTTTCTAAAATATAAACAAGCGCTTTTAAACATTCTTTATTGTCCGTTTGAGATAAAAAATTGTAAGGATTGATTTTAACATTATCTATTTTAATAGCCGAATTAGGATAAACATATAATCTATTCTCGCATGCTTTTTTATCGCTTAAAGCCTCTTTAAAACCTTCGTCTGTCGCAATTCTTGGAAATAAACATGAACCGCAATCGAATATCGGAGCTATTTTAACTGTATTGACTTGTTCGTTTACCAAAACCCCCAATTTCCGTTATGCCTATCAAAATTTCCAAGAAAAACATCGGCTATAAACATTTCCCAAAAGAATTTTTTTAATTCGTTAGGAGAAATTTCAAATTGGCTTTGTTCTTCAAAAGTTTCAAGAATATCGTCCAACTCCGTCCCGTAGCCGTTGTTTTCGCTGTCTATAACCGTATTTTTTAACGAGGCAAAATCCGCAAAATTATAACCGTTTATTGCAAAATCTTTACAAGCCACTACAATTTTATCTCCAAATTTTCCTAATATAGTTTTTTGAGTTTCAAATCCAAGCGATTCAAAAATACGGCATCCTATATATTCGCTGATACAATTATTGCTATACGAACCTTTTGCCAACCCTTTTAAACTGCTGGGAAATTTAAGCATATAATTTTCATCTTCGTATATTATTCCTATCTTGCCTCCGTTTGCCCCGTCATAAGTTCTCAAATTTCTTCGGCAATTGGAAAAATCTATACGCTCGCTCATTCTATTTCCTACGCGTATCGGTATTAAAAAAATATTCTTCTTCGCTTCCAAAACCGAGATATTTTGCTCTTAAAAAGTCCGCCGTTTCTTTGTTAATTTCTCCTCCATGCTGCGAGCCGTTAATCGAACCGTAAAGCTCTCCCCATAGGCAATCTTCTGGAGCGTCTAACTCTCCTCTATGATAGGATTTTAAGGCTTCTATATCTTTTTGAACGGATAGAGGCAAAGTTATTTCGTCTACAACTATTCGGCTCATTTAATCTCCTCTAACAAAGAATATATTAAAAAACAAACTTAATATTACTATTTATAAATTAAAAATAATAATATGTCAATAATAAATTGCAGATTTTTAATTTATATTTTCTAAAATATTTGCCAAAAGCGATTATTCAATTTAAAACTTTAATCATAAAAATGATATAAATTTTATCAATTATTTTTAATCAAAATAAATTTATAGCTCTAAAATTTGTATTATTTGTAGTATTTATTTTATTACTTTTTCAAAAATCCGTTAAAAGTATCAAAAAAATTAAAAATTTGTATCATTTTAATGGATTAACTTAAAAATTTGTATATACTATTAAGTATAAAATAAAATTATTTGCAAAAGGAGATGCAAAATGAAAAAGTTAATTTTTACGCTTGCGCTAACTTTATGTTTAAGCGCTCAAATGGTTTACTCGCAAGAGTTTAGCAGAAGATTAAATGTCTTCTCAGATTTTTCGTCTGGAGATTTGACGCCGACTCCAGATGGTTTTCTAAACGGAAACGAATATCTGCTTGGAATCGGATATTCTCAAAACTTCGAGCAGGCGCCTTGGCTAACTTTCATGTTATCTGGCGCGGTAAAAAGCACGGCGGCAATGAACTATACCGATAACGCGAACAAAAAAGGAAAGCCTATTATTGGAATGAAAGTCGCTCCACAAGTATTTAATGGCTGGGATTTTTTAATCGGGCTTAATTTCGCGGGATGGGCTGAAGTATTGTTTCTTGAAAGTTACGACTTTGTGGTAAACGCTTTCTATAATTTGCCTTTGCCTGCCGCAGACCATAGACTTTTATTCAAAGCGGGAGTAGAAACTTATGTATTCGGCTGGGATGCAGAACAGAAAGATGGCGACTTATTTACCGCATACCAAAAAATGTTCTATTTGGATGTTTTCCAACTCATCGCAAATTATAATATTAGATTCCATCCGAATTGGTTCTATGAAACGGAAATCATATTTAAGTTTAAAGGAACTCCAATATTGGATAATCGCGCTGGAGTAGTGGTTGCGGCTCATGATACGGCGGAAGCTTTCAGACAAAACTTCCATATAGTTTACGGAAATATGATTGGCTATAATCATCCGAGCGGTTTGAATCTTTACGCGAAATTGGAATACGAAATAAGAGATATTCTTAAAAAATATTCGGACGGTTCAAAATACGAAACGGTTCATGACCTTCAATTTAAGGGAGGCGTAAGTTATAGCTTTGATTTTTCAAAGATAGGAAGAGAATAATTAATTAAAAAAGAGGAGTCGTTTATATTATAAAATTTATAAAATAGCGACTCCTTAATATTTAAAGTAAAATTAAAAATAAAAAAATTAAAGTAAAATAAAAATTTTCAATTTTCAAGGAGAAAAAAGAATGAAGAAAGTAATTATCATTTTAACGATTATTAGCGTAAGTTTTATAATGTTATCTTGCGGTAATAAATCTAAAGACTCGAACAGATTAATTTTATCCACTTGGTCTTCTAGTCAGGTGGAAACGGAAGCGATAAATATGCTTATTGACGCTTTTAGAAAAAAATATCCCGATATACCGATAGAGATTCAAACTTTAGTCGGAGAATATAACGACGCTCTTCAAACTCAACTTTTAAGCGGAGGCGGTCCCGATATATTTTGGATAGACGCTTATACTATTAACCAATATATAAATTTGGGAGTTTTAGAACCTTTAACCGATTTTAATACGGAAGGATTCGTTACAAATATGCTCTCTCCGTTTTATGTCGACAATACTTTATACGCCGTTCCTAAAGACTTCAGCACTTTGGCTTTATTCTATAATAAAGATATGACGGAAGCGGCGGGAGTGACTATTAGAGACAATATGACTTGGCAAGAGTTTACTAATAACGCCGTAAGATTGACAAGAAATTCGGTTACGGGAGTCGGTTTCGTATTCGATTTGGCAAGATTAACTTATATGTTTCAAAGCGACGGCTCGACTATAGAAGTTAATGGCAACCCGAATATAACGAATAGAAATGTTTATTATATCTTAAACGAATTGATAAAATTAAGAGACAATAAATATATGATAACTCCAACGGACGGAGGAAAAGGCTGGCTTGGAGAATTATTCGGAGCGGAAATGGTGGCTATGGCTATCGAAGGACCATGGACATATTCTTACTTGAAAGAAAGTTTTCCAAATCTTAATTTTGGGATAGTTCAAGTTCCTAAAAATCCTAACGGAAGCGAATTCACGGCGGCTTATACCGTTGGATACGGAATAAATAAAAATTCTCAAAAGAAAGAATGGGCTAAAACATTTATAGAATTTGCAACGAGCGAAGAAGGAATGACGATACCTACGGAAAAGGCGAGTTTGCTTCCCGTTAGAAATTCTTTATTTTCTTTGGTAAGCAATCCCGATTTGAAACCTTTCACCGACAGCGCCTCAAAAGCGGTAGTATGGACGGGTTCTAAAAATATGCCTTATTTATTTCAAGAATTCGCGAATTTTATTCCTACGGCTTTGGAAGGACAAAGTTCTTTAGAGCAGGTTTTGAATAATATTCAAAATTCGGTTGAAAATACTATAAAGAATAATCCTTGATTTAAAATTTTTGATAAAGTTTTTCTCCTATTTTTAGGGCGTTAGAAAATATATTTTAATGCCCTAAAATTAGTATAAAATATAAGTATTTTAAAAGATTAAATAATTAAATTAAAGGGTAAAAATGAAAAAGAAAGAAATAATATACGCTTATATGTTTATAGCTCCCGCCGTTATCGTAATAATCGGTTTTTTGATAGCCCCGATAATTTACGCTTTCATACTTTCTTTTGTCGATATTTCCTTAATACAAAATACCGTCAATTTTAGAGGTTTGGAGTATTATTATAGAATTTTTAACGCTCCCAACGGCGAAACTTTGGAAAGATTTAAAGAAATAATGAGCGCTTCTTCTGGAGGTTTAGGTTCTCAAATAATAAATTTTATAAGAGCGGTTTTTTCATTATTCATTAAAGACGATAAATATTTAATAGCTTTGGTAAACACGATAAAATATGTGATTATCGTAGTTCCAATACAGACTTTGCTCGCTTTGGTTATGGCTTCGGTTTTGAATTCTGGAATTAGGGCGCAAAAAACTTTTAGAATTGTATATTTTCTGCCTACATTAACATCGTCTTCCGCGTTGACTTTAATATTTATGTGGATATTCAATCAGCAGGGATTATTAAATATGTTTATTTCTTTGTTTGGTTTTGAAGCTAAAAAATGGCTTTCGGATGTTAATTTGATAATGCCCGTAATAATGGCTATGAATATATGGAGCACCGCGCCGTTTTTTATGACTATTTATTTGGCGGGACTTCAAGATATACCGAAAACTCAATACGAAGCCGCGAAAATAGACGGAGCTAACGCGTTTCAAAGATTTTGGTTTATTACCGTTCCTAATATACAATCGATAACGAATTTCGTGGTATTGATAGGAGCGATTGGATGCTTTCAAATATTCGACCAAGCTTTTATAATATCCAACGGAAGCGGAGGACCGGCGAATTCCACTTTAACTGTAGTTCTTTTGATTTATCAGTATGCATTTAAATTTAATCAAATAGGAATGGCATGCGCGATGTCTCTCGTTCTTGCCGTTATAATAATGATATTTTCTTTAATAGCAAGGCAAATATCGAAAGATAAAGATTTATATTAAAGTTTAAGAATAAATTAATAAATTTAAGATAAGAATAAAATAAAAAAGGATAAAAAATGAAAATAAGAAATCTGCCTTATATTTTTGTATACGCGATATTGATTATATACGCTATCATAACTTTAATGCCGTTTTTGTGGACGGTTTTGTCTTCGTTTAAAACTTACGCCGAAATTGTAGGAAGAGAATTTACTTTTCTTCCAAAAACTTGGACATTAGGAAATTATAAATATTTACTCGGAAGCGAACCTCTATTTTTAAGATGGATTTTCAACTCCGTATTTATAGGTTTAATGGTGACTTTTCTAAATGTTCTTTTTAATACTATGTGCGGTTACGCTTTGGCTCGTTTAAGTTTTAGAGGAAAGGCTATATTGTTATATGTAATAATATTGATTTTAGCCGTGCCGAATCAAATTCTTATGATTCCGTCTTATGTTATACTTTATAATTTAGGTTGGATAGACGATTATAAAGCTATGATAATACCTTCTATGATAAACGCCACTTATATATTTATGATGCGACAGTTTTTTATTAATTTTCCTAAAGATGTGGAAGAAGCCGCGGCAATAGACGGATTAAATAGATTTCAAATATTATTTTTTATGGCTTTTCCTATAGCCAAACCCGCGATTGCCACTCAATCGATTTTAATATTTATGGGTTCTTGGAACGATTTTATGAAACCTTTATTATATCTTTCAAGCAAAGAGAATTTTACTCTAACCGTAGGATTAAAATATTTTCAAACTCAATATTATACTTATTGGAATTATGTAATGGCCGCCGCCGTAATATCGGTTATTCCTATACTTATTTTATATATTATATTAAATAAATATTTTATGGACGGAATGAGAATAGGCGGAGATAAATAATTTTAAAGATAATAATTTGAAAATATAAAAAATATAGAATAAAATTATTAATATTTTACATAAATTTAATTTGAAAATTTTGAAGAAGGAATAAAAATGATATTATTAAAAAACAATTTATGTATGAGTATATTTTATAACGAATACGAAATACAAACTACGAATTATGCGGGAATATATTATAACGATACTAGATTTTTTGAGAATTGGACTTGGAATTTTGAAAAAAAATGCGTAAAAATATTCGAGAGCGTCTCTAAATTTGAAGAATTAAAACAATTATGGACGATATTCAAAAATCATACTCAAGAAATTACCGTAGATAGAATATTTAAAGTTGAAAATGACGGAATTTTTGAATCGTTAAAATTAAAAAATTACGATATAAAAGAAACCAAAAAAGATATTTTGGAATTAAATATAAATTCTAATTTTATGGATATGATGTATATAAGAGATAACGCGGGTTTTTCTTCTGGAGAGCTTAAAGAATATCGACTTCCTGAATATTCCTACAAAGTAGATAACGGTAAAATAAAAATAGAGGCGATAGACCAAGTCAGTTTTAAATATTACTGCGAAATAAAAATAAACTCCGATTTTGAATTTAAATTTGACGGTAAAAAAATATATATCGAATATTCTTTATCTCCGAAAGAGGAAAAAGAAATATCGATAGAAGTTAAATTGCAAGACGATTATAATATTAAACCCGTTCAAAGACCAAATTATATTGAATTTGAAAATAAATTTGAAAATCTTTATAAAAAATATCCTTCGTATAAAAGCGAAATAAAAAAGAGCGTTGAATCGATATACGCTTTAATGAGCAATTATGAAGGCAAATGGATTATAACCGCGGGAATGCCGATATTTGCCGTTCCTTTCGGACGCGATTCTTTAATATCCGCATATTTTGTTTTGCCTTATTTGCCCGAAATAACGAGAGACACTTTATTATATTTGGGGAGCAAGATAGGAAATAAAGAATCGGATTATAATCAAGAAGAGATTGGAAAAATTCCGCATGAATTAAGAAACGGAGAATTATCGAGAAGAGATTTGATTCCATTTAAAATATATTACGGAGCGGCGGATACGACTTCTTTATATATAATGATATTAAACGAATATATAAAACATACAAAAAATTATTCTTTTATAGAAGAAACTAAACATATATGGGAAAAGGCTTTAACTTGGATTAAAACAAAAATAAGTTCTAATTATATGATAGATTTTTATAACGGAAATTCTATGGGGCTTTCGGTTCAATCATGGAAAGACTCGGCGGATTCTATGAATCATAAAGACGGAAGTTCGGCAAAGCCTCCTATATATGTAAGCGAAGTTCAAGGATATACTTATAAGGCATGTTTAATAGCTTCGGAATTTTACGATTATTTAAAAAACGAAAATCTATCAAAAGAATATAAAAACCTTTCAAATAAAATACTCGATATGATAAACGAAAGATTTTGGAACGAAGAATTGGGAATATACGCTATGGCTTTAGATAAAGATTTGAAACAACTCGAAGTGGTATCTTCCGACGCAGGACATTTGCTTTTTAGCGAATGCGCCGATAAAGAAAAAGCTAAATTAATAATAAAAAATCTATTAAGCGAAGAAATGTTTAGCGGATTTGGAATAAGGACTTTAAACTCGAACGCTATAAATTATAATCCTAATTCTTATCATAACGGTTCGGTGTGGGCGCATGATACCGTCATATGCGCTTTGGGTATGAATAAATACGGTTTTAAAGAGGAAGCCTCTAAAGTGGCGTTAGGAATTTTAGAAGCGTCTAAACATTGGGGAATATATAGTTTGCCAGAATTATTTTCGGGATACGATAATAAAAAATGCGAAGCGCCTATTGCCTATCCAGAATCTTGTTCTCTTCAAGGATGGAGTTCGGCGTCTTTATTCGGATGTTTATATATACTCGATAATTTGGATAATAAAGATAATAAATAATATGTTTAATTTCTTATACTAAACCTACAACCGCAATAATTCTGTCTATAAAGTCCGACTTCGTTTGCTATTAAATTAGTTTTTTTGAATCCGTCTTTTTTCTTAAAATCTATATGCAAATATTCGATTGGAGAATATTTTTCGGCAAAAGAATTTCCTATAGCTTCTATGACTTTGCTGTCTTTATGCGGGCTTACCGTCATAACGGTCGAAACATATCGAGCGTTTATATTTTTCGCGTATTCAAAAGCCTTGTTTATTCTATGCTTAAAACATATATGGCATCTCGCTCCTCTTTCGGGTTCGTTTTCAAAACCTTTTATATCCTTATTCCATTCTTCGATATATTTTTTGTTTTCTTCTATATGAACGGTTGCATTAATCGACTTCGCATAATCGATAAATTCGTCTCTTCTCCTTTCGTATTCTTTTATCGGGTAAATATTCGGATTATAAAAATAAAATATCGTTTCGTAATCTTCGTTTTCAAGCAGAGTTTTCGGATAGCACATACAAATCGCGCAACAAGTATGAATCACTAATTTTGGTTTCATTTTTATTTTTTCCGTTTACTCTTTTTTAGACGCTTTCAATGTTATCGTTTTATCGTCAAAACCGTTTATTATTATTTGATAGCCCATATTTTTAGCTTTTGCGTTAATATCAACGGCAAGATTTCTGCTCGTTCCCACATATTGAATCACATATCTTGAAGAATCTCCCGCAATTCCTCTATTATAAACATTTTTAATATTGCCTATATTTTTTTTAAGCGCGTCCTCAAAATCTATAGAATCGTCAAAATTAAGCCCCGAAACATAAATAGTATATTCCGCGCCGTTTTGAACTTCGCTTTGCCATTTGTTTACGATTTGACTTATAAAATCGTCCGATATTGAATCCGCCGATTTTACCAAAGCGATAGAATGAGCGTCTTTATCGCTTCCGCCGACTCCTCCCGCTTGATGAGTCGCTCTCGCTACGGTCGAATAATCGGATATATTAATAGCAGTTATAGCCACATCGCTTCTATAGCTTTTCATTGCCGTTCCTTGTATCGTAGTAAAGTAAGACGCTCCCGCTTTTCCCACAACCGCTATTTGCGCTCCCGTAGATTGAGCTATTTTTTTTACGGAATCCGAATCGGAAAAATCTATATCATAATTTTCGTCTCGCATAATTTTTCTTAAAGAACTTGCGCTTACGAATTTAAAACCTTTATCTCCCATATTTTTTTCCAATCGAACATTAAAAGATTCGCTTAAATCTCCGTTTTCGTCTATCACCAAAACTACTATCAAAGGCATACTTTTTCTATCCATTAATATTCCCATTGCTTGCAAATTATCTTGGAGCATATCGACTCCGACAATCGCCTCTATTTTTGAATACCAAACGGAAGTATTTTTAGTAATATTCAATACTTTATAAGAAGAAATATAACCAGTAGTATTTTCGTATATTTTTGATTCCAGCAATTTATTATTTCCAACCGAAGCGACTCCATGAATTATAGAACCTACCGCCTGCTCTACCGCGTTTCTTTTTGCGCTTTCAATCGCTCGCTCTATAGCGTTTGCCTCTCCTCTTCCGTCCGTAGAAGCGAAACCTTCCGCTACTATTTTTGTGGTTTTTCCGCCTTTGAAATCGGGATTCTTCCAATTATTTACAACTCCGATATCTCCCGTTTCCTCTCCGACAAAAACTCCGCTCGAAGTATTTTTTGAAGTAGTGGCGCATGAGATAAAAATCGCCGATACGATTATGCAGATTGATATTTTAATTATCGTTTTATTTATAGTTAATAATATTTTTTTCATTTATTTATAAACCTATTAAAAATCTAAATGTCAATTTTTTACTTTATTTCGTTTTATAATTACATTTTATAATAAAGATATAATTTTGCAATAAGAATTAAAAACGAAAAAAATAATAAAATTAAGGCTTGATTTTTCTTTTTTATAAAGTATAATATTTACAAAATTGATTAGCCGAGATGGTGAAATTGGTAGACACGTCAGACTCAAAATCTGATTGGGGCGACTCAGTGAGGGTTCGATTCCCTCTCTCGGTAAATTTTACTTTAATTGGGTTTATTTATGGATAGTCCTGTCATAATCATAGACGATGATAATAGAGCGACTAAAATAAAAGCTCTTTTGGAAAGCGCCGATTTTCAAGTTTTTACGGCGGCAAATCTTTACGAATTAATGGGACAAATTTATAAACATAATATAAGAATTCTAATATTCAATCCCGATTTGGTTTGGGTTAATGCTATAGAATTTATAACGGAATTTAAAAAATTAAAATCTATAAACGACATTGAATACAAAATATTTTTTCTATGCGAAAATACGGAAAAAGAAATTAAAGAAAAAGCGAGAGAATTAAATATAATTTGCTTGGATTATCCGAAGAATATGACTAAACTTATAAATCATATAAAAACATTTAATAAAAAAATTCCAATCTAAATTTTTATTTCGATTTTTAAATCTCAAATCTCGAATCTTATAAAGAAAGTGCTTCCTTCTCCGACAATCGACTCCACTAAAATATGTCCTTTATGCTCCATAATAATTTTTTCAACGGTTGCAAGTCCGATTCCCGTTCCTTTCGATTTTGAAGTAAAATAAGGCTCGAATATTTTTTTTATATTTTTGGTTTCGATTCCGACTCCCGTATCCGTTATGCTTATCGTAAAAAATTCTTTTCCGTCCGAAATATCATGATAAGAAGAAATATAAATTATTGAATTTCCGTTATTGTTTTCCATCGCTTCTATTGAATTTTTAATTAAATTTCTGAAAGCCATGATAAGTTTGTCTCTGTCCATATTTATAAAATAATCATGTTTTGTTAGCGAAACTTCAAATTTTATATTTGGAATATTTTTAAACGAATCGACTACTTCCAAAATAACGGAATTTATAGATTCTTTTTCATCCGAAATTTTTATTGCAAACGAAAATTCCGAAAAAGATTTAACCAAAGTGGAAATTGAATTCGCGTTTTTAATTATGATATTTGTAGAACTTTTTACTCTTTCTATATCTCTTTCGGACATATTGCTTTTTAAATTTCTTTCTATGAGTTCCGCGTTCATTACTATCGGCATGAGAGGATTTTTTATTTCATGAGCCACTTTAATCGCCGCTTCTCTCCAAGTTTCGAGTCGCAATCTCGTATTCTCTCTGTCTCTATGATATTTAAGCGCTCTCGCCATAATGTTAAATCTATAAATAAGATTTCTCAAATCATGAATTCCCGAAAATTTCATGTCTATATCAAAGTCGGCGTTGATTATAGAATTTGTCGCTTTCAAAAGAAGGCTTATCGGTTTGTATATTAATCGCGCTAAAATTATTCCAAATATTATTGAAAAGAAAGTGGATATTCCCAAAACGAATATATATAAAAGTTTTAATATAATAGAAAATTCGTTTACAAACATACTTGCCGAACTGTAAAGTCTGAAAGATTCCAAAGCGTTATTTCTAATTTCTATATAATTTGAAGACATCGGCTCGGACCATATAACATAATTATTTTCGGCGGAAAGCGGAATAATCGCATTAACATAAAATAAATTTCTATATTCGCTGTTTATAAAAATCACTTCGTCCGTATATAATCTATAATTCACATCCAAAGGCAAATAATCCTGCAAATTAAAAAGCACCGAACTATGCCCGTAATAAGAATTCGATAAAAAAGCGATATTTTGAAAATCGTAATAATTCTTAATCAAATTGTCCAATCTGTTATAATTGATAAAATTATTAGTCGGATTTTCCAAATCGATATATCTATAAATATTGTTAAAATAATTATTTCCAATATTCGATATAACCGAAAGCATATTATTTTGTTTATTTATTATTTCGTTATTCGACATATCAATCATATTATAAATAGAATTATTAATATCGCTATTTATAAAAAGATTAATATTCGATTTTATAATATAAGAAGAAATATAACTTATCACAAAACTTGGAAGAATCGTAATCAAAGCCATGATTATAACGATAACCAATTTTATATGCGAGCCTTCTTTTTTTTTGAAAGCTTCGATAATAAATTTTATTATCGTAATAATTCCAATCCCAATGCTTGTCGTAGGAATAAACAACATTAAAAAGAAATTGAGAATATTAATATTCGGTTCGTATAAAAAATTTGTCGTAAAAGCCGCCGCTATAAAATTCAATATTATCAATATAGATATGACGCTTAAATAAACCAAACCGTATCGTCTTCTTATTTCCAAAAATATTTTCTTTATCTTTTTTTTCATTGTTTTAAAATTTATTTAAATTATTTAAAATCAAAAATTTATTTTAATATTTTTTCAAGTTCGATTCTCATATCGTTCATATTTTTTAATTGAAAGGAATCGAATCCCAATTTTATTGCCGAATTAACATTATTCAAATTATCGTCAATAAATAAACATTCTTCCGCCTGCAAATTAAATCTGCTTAATAAAAGTTTGTATATTTCTTCGCTCGGTTTTATCATTTTCTCATAAGCCGAAACTATTCCGCCAATGCAAGTTTTTTCAAAAAAATCCGTGTTTTTATTTATGCATTGAAAAGTTTCAACCGACATATTCGACAAATAATAAATATTGTATCCTTTCTCTTTATATTCTTTTAAAATATTTATGTTGTTATTATTCATATTAAGGCATAAAGTTAAAGAACTGTCGAAAAGTTTATTTAGAATATTTTTATATTTTGGATAAACGGATATAAAATAATTTCTCGCGTCCTCAAAAGCCAAATCGCCTTTATCCATAAGCTGCCAATTTTCGCTTCCAAAAGTCAAATCAAAAAATTTTTCTTTATCTTCGGTTTCGATATTTTTATTAATGAATCCCGCCGTGTCGAATTCAAAAAGCACATTTCCAATATCCGAAATAATATTTTTTATCATA
>ERZ808240.3037-NODE-3037-length-17115-cov-3.359437_pt1 | contig 17115 bp, 16 predicted proteins | sample MGYA00521084_ERZ808240 | MGnify/ENA primary metagenome ERZ808240 (study PRJEB31516, sample SAMN03275571) | gut metagenome | biome: mammalia-associated habitat; material: feces | host: Papio cynocephalus | place: Kenya | collected 2012-08-06 ... | reverse complement strand
AGCTTCGCAATGGCAATCAGGTTGGCGGTGCTGGGGTCCGAATCTCCCCGCTCCCACTTGGACACCGCCTGACGGCTGACCCCCAGCGCCTCCGCCACAAATTCCTGCGTCATCCTGCAGCGCTGCCGGTGCTCCTGAAGCACCTCACCCAGCGTCCGCCGGGTCTCCGCCTTCTCCTTCCGGACTTCACCGGAGCGGAGATACTTCCGCAGGGCGCGGATAACCAGCGCCACGATATAGACCGCCGCCGCCAAAACCGCCAGCCAGACCGCTCCGGCCAGCAGCAGCATCAGAGCACTTGCTTTCATGGACAAAATCCTCCTTTGTTTGATGCTCAGATTCTATCAGACAAAGGCGGTTGCCGCCAGCAAGTATCGCGCAACCATCCGTTTCCCTTCCGTTTTTCCGGCGCGGTTTGTCCGGTAAAGCACCGGAGCCGATGCTTTACCGGCGTACATCCGCTCAGTCCCTGGTCAGGACGCCGCTGAGATCCAGCGGCCTTCCGTCGCTCCACAGCCGTTCCAGAGAATAGAAATCCCGGGCCTCCTTGGAAAACACATGGACCACGATGTCGCCGTAATCCAGCAGCACCCAGGTGCCGTCCCGGTAGCCCTCCCGGCGCCGGACCGGAATTCCCTGCTCATCCAGCGCCTTTTCCACCGCGCCGCACAGGGCGTTGATCTGGGTGTTGGAGGTTCCGGTGGCAAATACAAAATAATCCGCCAGCGTGGTCAGATCCGTAATTTCAACGGCGGAAATCTCCTGCCCCTTCTTCTCATTCAGCGCCTTCGCGGCGGTCAGTGCCATTTCCTTCGGTGTCATAGTACATTCTCCTTCAATATGGTTGTCTCATTACGCCGCGGGCTCCCCGGATTCCCCTCCGGGAAGGACCCACTCCACGCCGCCGGTGGTCTCTCCTCCGGAGGAGCCTGTATCGCCGCCGGAGTTCTCTCCGGTTCCGGGTTCCTCCGGTACGGCGGGTTCGCCGCCGGTCTCCCCGCCTTCGTTTCCGGTTTCTCCGCCGGGCTCCTGCCCGGAACCGGAGCTGCCGGAAGAAGCGCTTCCGGAAGAAGCACCGCTGGAAGAGGCGCCCCCGCTCCCCGTGTTCTCCTGTCCGCCGGAGGGCCCGGAAATAATCTCGCCGGTGCCCGGGTCAATGACCTCGCCCTTGTTGTCCACAATGGGTTCGTCGTCCGGGTCTCTTTCCACCGGCTTTCCGCTGGGCTTCACAGGCGCTTTGGCCGCCTTCGCGTCCTCCACATGGCCGGTAGAGGAGCTGATGGAACCGTCCGCGTTCACGGACATGATGTCCAGGTCGCTGTAGGTGAATTTCTCCGTAAAGGGGCTGAGCTCGTTGTTTACCAGTTCCAGCAGCTCGCTGCCGATGGGAACCACATAGGACAGCGGCCCGCCGACGCTGCGGCTCCAGCAGGAGACGTTTCGATTAGGCATGGTGACGAAGTTCACATTCTCCACCTTCAGCCCGCCCATGACGGCCTGTTTGCCGAACCACAGCATTTCGTTGAAGCTCAGATCCGTCTCCACGTTCTTTTTGAAGACCTTGGCGAACTCCCCGATCTTGGTGACGTTCTTCAGCTGGAGCAGCTGCTCCACCATGGCCTTCAAAAACGCCTGCTGGGTTTTAATCCGGCCCAGATCGCCGTCGGCGTAGCCCAGCATCTTCCCGTTTTTCTTATTGTCGTGCCGGTAGCGGATCACCTGCATGGCGTCGTCGCCGGAGAGCTTCCGGTAGCCCTTGGTCTGATGGATGTGGAGGTCCTGGGTGGGATCGTCGTAGTTCATGTTCCGCGGCACGTCAAAGTAGACGCCGCCCATGGCGTCCACGATCTCGCCCACCGCGGCCCACTCCACCACCGCCTGATCGCCGGGCTCAAAGCCCACCAGCTGGGAAATCTCCTGATACAGCCGGCTGATGCCCTTTTCGCCGCCGCCGTAATAATTATAAACAGAATTGATCTTTTTAATGTCCCAGGAGACGTTGACCATGGTATCCCGGGGGATGGACATGACGGTGGCCTTTTGATTCGTCACATCGTACGAAGCCAGCAGCATGGTGTCCGTATTTCCGCCGCCGCCGGTATCCCGGCCCAGAATCAGAACGGTGTACCAGTTCTCGCTCTTCCGCGCCCCGCCGGCCTTCGGCCGGATGCCGTCCCCGTAGTCCAGCTTCTCTTCCTTCCCGTTCGTCTCCTCCTGCGAAGATGAGGAAGAGGGCAGTCCCGGAATCGCGGGCTTGACAAAAATGCTCTTATACACCAGCGCCAGCACAAGGGCCAGCGACAATACCGCGATCAGAACAATCAGCGCCTTCTGTCCGCCTGTCAGGCCTCCCGCCCGCTTTCTTTTGTGCCCTTCCTGCGTCTCGTGCTTTCCTCTGTAGTATCTGCTCAAGCTTCTCTCTTTCCTTTCAGATCGTTCAGCGCGTCCAGCGTGGCGCTGTGAACGGGGTTTCCCCGCTCCTTCATCTCTTCCACCGTCATGGACAGCCCCAGCTCCAATCCCGCATCCAGGCTGTCATAGCAGGCTCTGCGCAATTTGTCCAGTCCCGGAAAATCCCGGTTGGGCTCGATGTAATCCGCCAGATACATGATCTTCTCCAGCTTGGTCATGCCGGCGTGTCCGGTGGTATGCCAGTAAATGGCGGTGTAGATCTCATCGTCCACCCCGAACACATCCCGGGCGATGGGGCCCCGGTCTTGGCGTGAAGCAGCTTCAGCGCATGGCGCTCCAGCTCGTCCAGTTCGATGCCGTAATGCCGGCACAGCGCCAGCTGCTCGTCCATCTCCAGCCTTTTGGTGCAGTCGTGGAGCAGCGCCGCCACCCGCGCCTTGCGGACATCCGCGCCGTAGCGCTCCGCCAGGCGGATGGCCTCCTGCTCCGTCCCCAGGACGTGCGGAATCCGCTGGTGCTTCAGATAGCTCAGGGCAATGGGCCGCAGCTGCTCCAGCGTCAGATGCTTCAGGTCCGCGTCTGTGCCGTACAGCCGGTTTTTCAGAATATATCCGTACACCGCCGGCGCCAGCAGGCGCCCGCCCTCTCCCTTTGCCAGCTGCTCCCGCAGCTCTGTGGAGGAGATGTCAATCACGCCCGGAATCGTCAGCGTGAAGATCCGGATGTCCGGATAGTGCTGATACAGATGATGCCGCTGGATGGCGAACAGTTCCTCCGTGTCCTCCTCCGTCCGGCCGAAGGCGGCGATTCCCGCCTGGGCGAAAATCGACTCCGGCTCATGCCAGGCCTGGATTGTCAGGAACATGTCGGTCCCCATCAGCAGCCACAGCTCCGCGCCCGGGTACCTGTCGCGCACTTCCGCCAGCGTGTCGGAGGTATAGCTCTTTCCCTCCCGCCGCAGCTCGATATCCAGCGTCTCCACCTTGTCGCCCAGATTCAGCTGCTCGCCAGCCAGCCGGGTCAGCTCCAGCCGCTGCTCCGGCGCGGGGCTTCCCTCCGGCAGTTCCTTGTGAGGCGGCAGCCTGGCGGGAATCAGCAGCAGCTTATCCAGCCGCAGCAGCTCGAAAACAGCCCGTGCCGCCGTCAAATGGCCCAGATGCGGCGGATTGAACGTGCCGCCGTAAACTCCGATCTTCATTGCAGCCCATCTCCTGTCCTTCTGATTTGATTTCGCTCCGCGCTCAGCTCCGCCGGGCAGCCGGCTTCACCAGCTGAATCCGCTTGTCGCGGGGTTTGCTGTGGGACTCCCGGTAGAGAACAAACCGGGTTCCGATGACCTGCACCACCTCGGAGCGGGTTGCCTTCGCCAGTTCCTCCGCCGCGGTGCGGGCGTCATACTCCAGATTGTTGTCCAGCACCCGTCCCTTAATCAGTTCCCGGGCCTCCAGAGCGTCGTCAGCCTGCTTGATGAGGTTTTCCCCCAGGCCGTCCTTTCCGATCTGCAGAATTGTATCCAGCGCGTTGGCCAGTCCCTTCAACTGCGCCCGCTGCTTGCTCGTCAGTTCCATATCGTTCCTTTCCTGCCGCGCCGGGGCGCACCGGCTTCCTCTCCATGCGCTCCCGCTCGATTCCCATGTCTTTTATTAGACGTTATTTTTTCAGATAAGTTGCCAGCGCCTGGGCAAAATTTTTCAGAGCTCTTCCCCGGTGGGACAGGGCGCTCTTTTCCTCCGCCGTCAGCTGGCCGAAGGTCTTTTTCAGCTCCGGCACAAAGAATACCGGATCATAGCCGAACCCGCCGGTTCCCATGGGGGCGTAGGCAATCGTGCCGTCGCAGCGGCCCTCCGCCGTCAGCGTGTCCCCGTTGGGAAACGCGCAGGCGATGGCACAGGCGAAATGGGCTGTCCGGCTGGGCATTCCCCGCATGGTGTTCAGCAGCAGGGTATACCGGCCCCGGTCATCCAGGCCCTCCCCGCCGTAGCGGGCGGAGTAAACGCCGGGGCCGCCGTTCAGCGCGTCCACGCACAGCCCGGAATCATCCGCGATGGCGGGCAGCTCCGCCGCCCGGCAGACGGCCTTTGCCTTCAGCATGGCGTTTTCCGCGAATGTGGTTCCGGTTTCCTCCACCTCCGCGGAAATCCCCAGCTCCCCGGGGCTGACAACGGTGATGCCCAGTTCCTTCAGGATGGCGGACATCTCTTTCAGTTTACCCGGATTATGAGTGGCCAGCACAAATTTCATCGCTTCCATCTTCATCCTCCCAGCGCCGCTCTCTGCGCCGCCTGAAGCTCCCGGATTCCCTTCCGGCAAAGCTCCACCAGCGTCTGCTGTTCCTCCACCGTGAAGGCGCGGCCCTCTCCGGTGCCCTGAATTTCCACCAGCTCGCCCGAGTCCGTCATGACGCAGTTCAGATCCACCTGGGCGCGGCTGTCCTCCTGATAGCACAGGTCCAGCAGCGGCTGATCCTCCACAATCCCGGCGGACACCGCCGCCACGCCGGTCCGGATGGGCAGCTCCGGCAGAATGCCGTCCCGCACCAATCCGCGCAGGGCCAGGGACAGCGCCACAAAGCCGCCGGTGACGCTGGCGGTGCGGGTGCCGCCGTCTCCCTGCAGCACATCGCAGTCCACGGTAATGGTGCGCTCCCCCAGCCGGGTCATATCCACCGCCGCCCGGAGGCTTCTTCCGATGAGCCGCTGGATTTCCGCGCTGCGGGGGCTGAGCTTCAGCTTGGCAATATCCCGCTTGCTCCGCTCCCGGTTGGCCCGGGGCAGCATGGAATACTCCGCCGTCACCCAGCCGGTGCCCTCCGGCACATGGGGCGGAATCCGGTCTTCCACGCTGGCGCAGCACAGCACCATGGTGTCGCCGCATTCCACGAGGCAGCTCCCCTCCGCGAATTTGACAAAATCCGTGGTAATCTTAACAGGCCGCAGCTCGTCAAACGCCCGGCCGTCTATTCTCGTCATGTCCCGTTCCCCCCACGTTTATTTTTTCTTTGCGTGCTTCTTCTTTTTCCGTTCCGCGGCCTTCTGCGCTTCCTCTTTTTCCTTTTCCAGTCTGACCAGACGGTCTGTGGCGGCCTGCAGGCGGGCCGGACGGGAAATCCAGCGGGCGCACAGCTCCCCCAGGAGGATGATCGCGGCGACAACCGCCGCCAGAACCAGAATTTTCACCGGAGCGCCCCCCGGCAGGCTGGACTGTCCCAATCCGGCGCAGGCCAGAATCGCCATAACGGTAATCACGCCCTGCATCACCACCAGGCGCTGGCGGAGCGCGTAATAAATGCGATGGCGGCAGGTGGGGCACACCATTCCGGGCCTCCCCTTCAAAATCAGCTGCCGGTTGGTGGCATAGAGCTTTTTATGGCAATAGGGGCAGGTAATCATCAGCATGACGTTTTCTCCTTTATCTTCATTGTTTCCCCGCCGGGGAGCCGCCTGCGCGAAGTCTCAGACAATTGCCTCCACATAATCCCGCGCATGGAAGGGCTTCAGATCCTCAATTCCCTCGCCCACGCCGGCAAACTTCACGGGAACCCCCAGCTCTTTGGCGATGGCCACCACAATGCCGCCCTTGGCGGTGCCGTCCAGCTTGGTCAGAACAATGCCCGTAAGGCCGGCGGTCTCCTTGAAGGTCCGGGCCTGAATCAGGCCGTTCTGGCCGGTGGTGGCATCCAGAACCAGCAGCGTCTCCCGGGCGCAGCCCGGGCATTCCCGGTCAATGATTTTGGAGAGCTTTCCCAGCTCCGCCATCAGGTTGGCCTTGTTGTGGAGACGTCCGGCGGTGTCGCACAGCACCACGTCCACGTTCCGGGCTTTGGCGGCCTGGAGCGCGTCGAACAGCACCGCGCCGGGGTCCGCCCCCTCGTGCTGGCGCACCAGCTCGCAGCCGGCCCGCTCCGCCCAGATTTCCAGCTGGTCCGCCGCCGCGGCCCGGAAGGTATCCGCCGCGCAGAACAGCACCCGTTTTCCTTCCGCCTTCAGCTGATGGCCCAGCTTGCCGATGGAGGTGGTCTTTCCCACTCCGTTGACGCCGATGAACAGCACCACGGAGGGCCGGGTGGACAGGTTCAGCGCCGTGTCTCCCACGTCCATCTGCTCAGCCAGAATCTCCCGCAGCGCGGCGCGGACCTCCTCCTGATCCCGGAGTTTCTCCTTCCGGCACCGCTGGCGGAGCTGCTCCACAGCCTCCGTGGCGGTGTCCACGCCCATGTCCGCCAGAATCAGCGTCTCCTCCAGCTCGTCGAAAAAGGCCTCGTCCGCCTCGGTAAAACCGCTGAAGAGATTGGTGGTAATTTTTTTCAGCTTGTCAAAAAAGCCCATGGCTGCCTCCCTGTTTATCATTCAGAAATCAAGCGCCGCTTCCGCCGCTCACTCGACGTTCAGCTCCTTCGCCATCTCGTTGAGGTTGATGGTCAGGATTTTGCTGACCCCCTGCTCCTGCATGGTGACGCCGTAGAGGACGTCGGCCTCCTCCATTGTGCCCCGGCGGTGGGTGATGACGATGAACTGGGTCTTCCCCGCCAGCCGCCGCATATACCGGGCATACCGGGTGACGTTCACGTCATCCAGCGCCGCTTCAATCTCGTCCATCACGCAGAACGGCGTGGGATGAACCTTCAGAATGGAGAAATACAGGGCGATGGCCACAAAGGCCTTTTCCCCGCCGGAGAGCAGGGAGATTGTCTTCAGGGTCTTGCCGGGGGGCTGCGCCTTGATTTCAATGCCGCAGTTGAGAATATCCTTCTCATCCTCCAGCTCCAGCGTGGCCTGGCCGCCGCCGAACAGTTCCTGAAAGGTGGTCTGGAAGCTCTCTCTGAGGAGCCGGAACTGCTGGTCAAAGATGGCCGTCATCTGCTCCGTAAGCTCCCGGATCACACGCTCCAGCTCGCCCTTGGCCTTTTCCACATCGTTCCGCTGATCCGTCAGATAGGTATACCGGGCATTGACCCGGTCAAATTCCTCTATGGCGCCGATATTCGGCGTACCCAGCGCCGAAATCTCCCGTTTCAGCTCCCCGATCCGGCGGACGGCCTTGGAGACGGACTCCAGCTCCAGCCGCTGGGCCTGGGCGTCGGAATGGCTGAGCTCATAGTGTTCCCACAGCCGGTCGAGAATCTGCTTTTCCTCCATGGCGGAGGCGGCTTTTTTCTGCTCCAGCCCGGAGACGGCGCGCTCCAGATTCAGGAGATTCTCGTTCATCTCCTGCCCCGCGCGGTTTTTGGACGTCCGTTCCGCCTCCAGGGCCAGCTTCTCCTGATTCAGCGCGGTCAGCCGGTCCCGGATGGTCCGTCCCCGGGTCCGGAAGTCCTCCAGCGCCTGGCGGTGGGCGGCGATCTGAGTCTCCGCCTCCCGGACGTTGTGCTGATAGGCCTCCGCCTGACGCTCCTTTTCCGACCGGTCTCCCGTCAGCTGGCATCTGAGCGTCTCCAGATCCGTCAGCCCTCTGGCGGTGGCGTCCTTCTCCGCCGCCAGAGCCGCCAGAGCGGATTTTTTCTCCGTCACCTGCTCCGACAGGCGGCTGGACCGCTCCAGCCACTCCGTCTGGCCGGACAGCCGGTCCTCCGCCTGACGGCGGCACTCCTCCGCCGCGGCCTCCTGCCGGGCGATGACGTCCTCCGCTTCCCTCCGGCGGGTTTCATTGTCCCCCAGCCGGGCTTCCAGAGCGGACAGCTCCCCGGACAGATGCTCCAGATTCGCCTCCATGCCCTGTATCAGAACGGCAAGGTGCTGCTTCCGGCCCTCCAGACGGAGCACCTCGTCCTCCGCCTGGCGGCGCTGGCCCTCCGCCGCTTCCAGCTCATACTGGGCGGCGGTAAGCTCCCGCTTGACGTCCTCTTCCTGCCGCGCGGCGGCGCGCAGCTCCTCATGGAGCTTTTCAGCCCGTCCGCGAAGGCCTTCCAGCTCCGCGGAACGGCTCAGGACGCCCGCCCGGCCCGCGGAGCTTCCGCCGGTCATGGAGCCGCCCCGGTTGATCACCTGTCCGTCCAGCGTGACGATCCGGAAGCGGTTTTGATACTTCCGCGCCATGGCGATGCCGCAGTCCAGATCCTCCACCACCACGGTCCGGCCCAGAAGGCTGTTGAAAATATGCTCATACCGCGCGTCAAAGCGCACCAGCCGGGAGGCCAGGCCCACGTAGCCGTTCTCCTGTTCCAGTCCCGCCAGCCGGAACTCGTCTCCCCGGATGGCGCTCAGGGGCAGGAAGGTGGCCCGCCCGCCGTCCCGCTGCTTTAAATAGACGATGGCGGCCTTGGCGTCCTCTTCCCGGTCCACTACAATATTCTGCAGTCCCGCCCCCAGCGCGATTTCAATGGCCGTGGAATACCGCCGGTCCGTCTTCATGAGGTTCGCAGCCGGCCCGTGAATGCCCCGGAGGGAATTCCGGGCCTGCATCACCGTTTTGACCGCCTTGGAATATCCCTCGTAGTCCCGCTCCATTTCCGTCAGCAGATGGATGCGGCTGTCCGCCGCCCCGGCGTCCATGGTGAGCTGGATCTTCCGCTGCGCGGCGGCGTCGGCCTTCTTTTTCCGCTCCTCCAGCCGCAGGGAATGCCCCGCGATGACATTGACGGCGGACTGAACGTCCTCCCGGGCGTCTTCCAGCGCCCGCCGGTTCTCTTTTTCCTCTTTGCGCGCGCTCTCCAGCTGCCCGCGCACGGAATCCTGCTCCGCTAAAACCGCCTCCCGGCGCTGGCGGAGCTGCGTATCCTCCGCCTGCACGGCGGACTGCTCCGCCCGGGCGTCCGCCGCCGCGGCGGACGCGGCGGCTTCCTTTTCCCGCAGCGCCTCCGCCTCGGACTGCCGGTCCCCCGCCTGAGCGGCGGCGGCTCTGGCCTGCTCCAGCAGGCCGTCCAGCTCGGCGCCCAGAGTCCCGATCCGCCCGTCGATCTCCTCAATGCGGGACGCCTGCTCCTGAATCTGCTTTTGCAGGCCTCCGGCCCGGCTGTCCCGTTCCGCCAGCTCCTGCCGGGCCAGCTCGGCGCTCTCCCGGTTATGGGCGATGGTAGTTTCCAGCACGGCGATGGCGGACTCCTCCCCGGCGGCCTTTGCGTCGGCCTCTGCCGCCTGGGCTCTGAGTTCCTCCGCCTCCATGTCCTTGCGCTGCATCAGCTCGCCGTACCGCTCCGCCTCGGCGTAGAGGGCGTCCAGCGCCGTCCGGGCCTCGTCCCGCTGGGCCTGCGCGGCGCGGAGATCGGAATCCAGCTTCCGCGCCCCGGCCTTCAGCTCGTCCAGATTGGTCAGCCACACGGAAATTTCCAGAAGCCGCATCTCGTCACGCAGGACCAGATACTTCTTCGCCTTCTCCGCCTGATCCCGGAGCGGCTCCACCTGAAGCTCCAGCTCCGCGATTTTGTCATTGATCCGCACCAGGTTTTCATCGGTGCGCTCCAGCTTCCGCTCCGTCTCTTCCTTCCGGTGGCGGTATTTTGAAATGCCCGCGGCCTCCTCGAAGATCTCCCGCCGGTCGCCGCTCTTTGTAGACAGGATTTCGTCAATCCGGCCCTGTCCGATGAGGGAATACCCCTCTTTTCCCATGCCGGTATCCAGAAACAGCTCCGTCACGTCCCGCAGGCGCACGGACTGCCGGTTGATGTAATACTCGCTGTCTCCGCTGCGGTAATACCGCCGGGTCACCGCCACCTCCGATTCCTCCACGGCGGGAAAAATGTGCTCCGTATTGTCGATCACCAGCGTCACCTGAGCAAACCCCAACTGAGGACGCCGGGCAGTGCCGCCGAAAATCACGTCCTCCATCTTGGCGCCCCGGAGATTTTTGGTGCTCTGCTCTCCCATGACCCACCGGATCGCGTCGGAAATATTCGATTTTCCGGACCCGTTGGGGCCGACAATGGCGGTGATATCCTCGCCGAAATTCAGGACCGTTTTATCTGGAAAAGACTTGAAGCCCTGAATCTCCAATGCTTTCAGGTACATCTGCTCTCTCATTTCTTCTATCCGCTTCCGTCTGCGCCTTTCGGGAAATCCGGAGGATAGAATTTCATGTACGTTTTCGGGCGTTCCGACGGCGTTCCGGCAAATCGCGCCGTTTCGGGAACCCGCCCGGCTCCGCCGCGGCTTCTCCTCTGCAAAAGAAGTCTGACATAGCAGTTTATTTTACCATGCCAGCCCCTTCTTTTCAAGATTTAAATGAAATTGCGGCGGCCTGAATTTCTCTGAGATCCGGGGACTTTCATCCGCGCGGCCCCTCCGGATTTCAAGGCGTGACATCATCGCCTTTCCGGCTTGCCGCGCACGCGGCGGCAAAAGGATTTCTTCCGAAGCGCGCGTCAGGTTGTCCGGAAAGCCGCGGACGGCCCGCCCTTTCGGGCGGGCCGTCTCAGCCTGTCAAAAAAGCCTCCCGGCGTTTCACGCCCGCGGGCGCGAAGCGCGGTTCAGTTGTTTTCCGCCGCGGCGCGCTCCCGGGCAGCTTCTTTTTGCCCGCACCGGGCATTGCACCTTCCGTACGCGGCGATAACGCCGCTCGGGGAGTGCGCGTCGGGTTGTCGGTCAAAGGCGGACAAGCGAGGCGCGAAGCGGCAGGCGGTTGTCCCGAAAAAGCGGCCCTGCCGCCTTTTGACCTCTCAGGCGGAGATTCTCCCCGTATTCCCGCTGCGTTACCGAATTCCCTCAACCAGGGCGGACATCTCCCCTGTGCTCAGGCCGCCGGCCACAGACACCGCGTAGGTGCTGCCGCCGTCCGTCCAGACCGCCAGCGCCGCCGTGCCGCTGCCGCCCTTCAACGTGATCCGGCGCTGACCCACGGTAATCGTCTCCGTTTTATCGTAAACGGTATAGTCCCCGCTGATATCCTCTGTTCCGGCGGCCTTGCGGACCCGTCCGGTCTCCTGGCCGTCCTTCTGATAGATCACCTCCAGCAGGCTGCCGGCAATCGCCCGGAAGCTCCGGCTGTCAGAGCCGCCGATGCTGTCGGGAACCACGGCAGCTGTACCGGCCAGCTTTTCCGCCTCCGCCAGCGTTCCGCAGTCCGTCCAGGGATTGGGAATCTGCGCATCGCCGCCGACGGTCCCGCTGTCAGAGGGATTGGTCACGATCTTCAGCGCACCGTCCTCCACTCTCACCGCTCCGTCCTGACTGCCCAGCAGGGCGCTGATCAGCTCCATGGGCACATAGGTGACGCCGTTGACAACGCAGGGTGCCGCCCCCAGCGAGAAGGGGCCTGTGGCGCCCACCGCGTCCTTCAGGCTGGTAATCAGCTGATACCGGTCCTCCCCGATGGTAATGGTGGTATGGAGCGAGCCGCTGTCCACCAGCACGGTTCCGTTGTCCCATTTCACGGTGAAACCCAGCTTCTCTGCGATGGACCGCAGCGGCACCATGATGCACACACGGCTGCCGGTATCCTTTCCATCCACCTGAAGAACATAGCCGGACTTCCACTCACCGCTGTCCGACGCGGCCGCGGCGGTTTTCCGGTCCGCCGCCAGGGCAGCCGTTGTCAGCAGCATCGCCGCGCACAAAATCAAAGCCATTTTTTTCATTGTAAAACTTCCTTTCCAATATGCGTTCAGCATTTCCGGCATTCCTGCCGTTCTGACCGGAATACAGTTCGGCAGGAAAAAATGTTGCAGGAATTCAAAAATTTTATCTCTTTTTCAAATAGCCGCCGCTGTTTCAATTCTCAAATAATATACGCATAAATTTCCTCTTTTCAGTTGCGATTCAAATGAATGACTCTCCGGCATTCTCATAAATCTTTGCAGTAAGCAGCAAGGTATGGTAATATAAACACAAATCGGAATTTGCCGAGCAGAATGACCTTCTTCTGTATTCTTGACAGTAGAAGGTCATTTTTGTTATAATTACTCCATAATTGATTACGCTGTAATTATAAGAAGTGAGGGTGCTTATATGGCTCTGAGAGACCATTCTTTAGACAGCAAGATCACAGCTGCTGCGCAGGAGGAGTTTTTGGAAAGAGGCTATGCGGGTGCATCGCTGCGGAAAATTGCCGAGAAGGCGGGCATCACCGTCGGCGCGATTCAGACGCGGTACAAATCCAAGAACGAGCTGTTTGAGTGTCTGCTAAAACCGTTTCTCAACGAGATTGAAGCCCTGTTTCAAAACACCAAGGCAGATTATGCTGCGGACGGGGATTCGGACTTCCTGACAGGTTTGAAAGCTTCCATGCGTCACGAATCTGAGGCAATCCTTCACCTGATTTTTGCACATTACGAAGATGCGGTGCTGCTTCTCTGCCGCAGTACAGGCAGCAGTCTGGAGCACTACTTTCACAGGATCGTGCAGAGCAAGATCAAAGAAAGCATTGCGTTTTTTCACAGGGCAGGCTTTTCCGGTATCGACGAAAAGCTGCTGGAGCTGTTGATTTCCGCACAGTTTGACAGCTATCGTCGGATCGTGGAGGAATGCTCAGATCGCAAAACCGCCGAGGAATATATGGACGTGCTGATGGTCTACCATTTCGGCGGCTGGACCGCATTCTTTGAGTCAGTCAATCAATCACGGGGAGGATTGTGCGATGAAGTATAATGGCTTTTATTTCTGGATGTTCAAAGGTCCCATGAAAAAGGTCCTGGCAGAGAAATGCGGCAAGGCATATGCCGCCCAAATGATGAAAAAAAGCCAGAGGGTCTATCGGGACTTGGTGGAACAGGCGGATGACATCGGCAGTGACAACCCTATGGCATACAACGAGCTGTTTGCGCTGGCCTTTGTGGCGCCATATGTGGCAAGCAGGAAGAAAATCCCGCCGGAGACGGTGCAGGAGATGATGCGCCGCTCACTGTATCATGTCCGGTGGTACTTTGCGAAAACCGACCTGAACACCGACAAAGGCAAAGCTGAGAACAAAAAAAGCGTCATAAAGTATTTCAAATGGTACACGCCGGAAAGAGAGAAGCAATATCCGACCTCCTTCAAGGTGGACTTTGTAGGGCAGCCGTATGAGGGTGCCTGCTACTACCGCATCACCCGCTGCCCCATCTGCATTTACACGAAAAAACTGGGTGTTTCTGAACTGATGCCGCTGTTTTGCGAGCTGGACGAGGTGATGATCACCCTCCAGCACGGCGTTCTGCACCGTAAGCAGACGCTGGCGAACGGCGGTGAATATTGCGATTACTTTATCACAGGAAACAAAGAATGATTTTGGAATGACCCGCACAGCTTCCAGTCTGTCGGACAGTTCGCAGCAAACATGGCAAGGAAGGAAAACAGGGCGGTCACAGAGAGCTTTGATTCTGTGGCCGCCCTGTTTTATATCCCCTGATGAATAAATCTGCAGCAGAATCGGCCGACCAGACAGCGGCAGCAATTATTTGAAAAGTGAGAAATTTTTTTAAAAAATTCCGTCCGGCGGATCAGCTCCCGCCGGACGGACTGTCTGTATGTATCTTTTTCCGAATTCCGTGCATAGTATCGGTTACCGGTCGGAATGATTCCAGGTAGTGGGCTGGGTGCAGGGTCGGTAGGTAGAGGTCAGCACCTGTTCGAACACAGGCGCCTCCGGCTCCTCCGCCCGTTTGAGGATCTGCTCACCCGCGGTCTTCCCCAATTCCACCACCGGCTGCACAATACAGTCCATCTGTCCGGCGTAGAGCTTGGAAAAAGCGGAGTCATAGTCCACAAAGCTGACCAGATCGATGTCTTTTCCCATCTGAAGCCCCCGCTGGTTCAAATGGATAATGGTATCCATGGCCATCAGGCCGTTGGTTGCGATGACCGCGTCGCAGCCCGCCTCCAGCAGCTCGTCCAGGCAGCGCCCGGCGCTGTTTTCCATGGAATCGCCGTAGCGGATCAGCGTTTCATCCACAGGAAGACCGCAGTCCGACACCGCCTGCTCATAGGCGGAAACCCGTTCCCGGGTCGTGCTCAGCCGGGGCAGGCCGCCAATGATTCCAACCCGGCGGTCCCCCTTTCCCACCAGCCGGCAGACAGAGCGGTAAATCGGCTGGAAATTGGAGACACAGACGGAGGAATACTTTTTCGTGTCAAAGGTCCGGTCCACCAGCACCACCGGAAAGCCGCCGGGAATCAGACTGTCGAACCGTTCGGGATCGTCCATGGTGGAGGCCACCAGAAGCCCGTCCACCAGTCCGGCGGACAGCAGACGGATGTTGGTCTCTTCCCGCTCCATGTCCTCTTTGGTGTTGGCGATGATCAGATGGTAGCCCGCCTGGGCCAGGACTCCTTCCACCGATTCGATCATGGTGGCGAAAAACTTATTGGAGATATCCGGCACCACAAAGCCGATGGTCCGCTTTTTGCCGGTGCGGAAGCTCCGGGCGGAGGCGTCCGGCGTGTAGCCCAGCTGGGCGATGGCCTGATAGACCCGCTCCTTCGTCTCATTGGAAACATATCTGGTATGGTTGATGGTATGGGAAACGGTTGCCGTAGACACGCCCGCCATTTTTGCCACGTCGCTGATGGTCACTTTCATTCAACGTCCGTCCTCTCTTACGCAAAGGGGAAAAATCAGTTTACATACTTGCGTAATCCTTTTTTCGTTCAGTATACGCCCGGTTCCGGACATTCGTCAAGATTCTTCTGCAAATTTCCGCGGGATTCCCCGGAAAGTATTTATTTGTGACAAAAGCAATTGATTAACATTATGGAAAATGACGGTTGCAGACCCTTGAAAATTGTGCTAATATTTCTCATATAATCGTTTAACGAATGATTGCGCAAACGATTATGAGGAGCGGTCCGGGATATTGGTCGGAAATGGGCCGCAGAGATTGAAAGGAGACTTTTCAATATGAAGACCCAGATTGGCATCAACGGATTCGGCCGCATCGGACGCCTTGTTTTCCGTGCCGCCGCGGGGCGGGACGATGTGGAGGTCGTGGCTCTGAACGACCCCTTTATGACTCCCGATTATATGGCGTATATGCTGAAGTACGACACCACCCACGGCAAGTTTCAGGGCGAGGTGAGCTTTACGGACCATGAGCTGGTGGTCAACGGCAGGGCGATCCCCGTCTTTACCGCCAAGGAGTGCTCTGAAATTCCCTGGGGCACCGTGGGCGCCGAGTATATCTGCGAGTGCACCGGCCAGCACCTGACCAAGGAACTGTGCAAGGGCCATATCGAAGCCGGCGCCAAGCACGTAATCATGGGCGCGCCCTCCAAGGACGACACTCCCATGTTCGTCATGGGCGTCAACAACCGGAACTACACCTCCGACATGACCTATGTTTCCAACGCCTCCTGCACCACCAACTGCCTGGCTCCCATCGCCAAGGTTCTTCAGGAGAACTTCGGCATCAAGGAAGGCCTGATGACCACCGTTCACTCCGTCACTCCCACCCAGAAGATTCTGGACGGCGCTTCCCTGAAGGACTGGCGCGGCGGCCGCGCCGCCTGCGGCAACATCATCCCCTCCTCTACCGGCGCCGCCAAAGCCGTGGGCAAGGTCATTCCCGAGCTCAACGGCAAGCTCACCGGCATGTCCATGCGGGTGCCCACTCTGGACGTCTCCGTGGTGGACCTGACCGTCAATCTGGAAAAGCCCGCCACCTACGAGGAAATCTGCCAGGCCATGAAGGCCGCCTCCGAGGGAGAGCTGAAGGGCGTTCTGGGCTACACGGAAGACCCGGTGGTATCCTCCGATTTTCTGGGCGATCCCCGTACCTCCGTGTTTGACGCCAAGGCCGGCATCGCCCTCACCGATTCCTTCGTAAAAGTAGTCTCCTGGTATGACAACGAGTGCGGCTACTCCAACAAGATGGTGGATCTGATCGTCTATATGTCCTCTGTGGACCACAAGTAAAAAAGAGAAAAGTCGGCTGTCTCGTAGTTTTTTCTCGTTGTTTCTTTACTTGAAGAAAGTGCGCAGTTGGAAAAGACCGTCCCAAGCGGAATAGCGAATTTTTGCGTTGTTCCACCGGGCAAATTTCCCGCAAACAATGAAAACACTCCCTTTCCGGTATCGTATAGCCGGAAAAGGAGTGTTTTTTATGTTGCTGCTTACTGTGAAAGATAAATCTGTATTTCAGTTCCAGAGCCGGAATCTATCTCCCAAGACAACGAAAAATTATCGCAGGCAAATTGAATATCCGTGTCTTGCCGCCGAACGGCAAATACCCATATTGAGGATGGGCAGCCCGCGTATATGAGGGCGTTTTTCGTGAGGACGAAGCCTGCGCATCATGACCCGAGCCAAACGATTACAGAAGAAACGCTCCAGCCTGACGAAGCCAAACGCTTTGTTGACAATTTGTTCCGGGGTGATACACTGAAAGCGGCAGGGACCGGCCCTGATAAAATCATGCTGGCAATTTCCCGTTTTGGCGGCGGGGAAACCGCGCGGAAAAGAAACGCAGTACTTTTCCCCGCGGATCCGGTTTCTTTGAAAAATACTCCGGACTGCTTCCGGCGGCACCGCGCAGGAAAGCCGCGGGATTGCCTGAAAATCCAATTTTCTTACCGGCTGCGCGAATGGGAGGCGATCTAATGGCTCTGCATGGGAATCAGAAGAAGTTCGATAAAAACGGTGACGGAAAGCTGAGCGCCGGAGAATGGCAGAACTGGTATCTGCGGACATACGGTGTTGATATTGAACACGCGGAACGGCGGAAATCCGCCCAGGCGCAGGCAAATTGGAATGCGCAGGCAGCGGAAGCGTCTGAAATAACCCGCAGGATTGCGGAGGAGTTCCTGACCGCAGCGCTCAGCCTGCTGCCATCAGACCCGCGGGAGGCGAAGGCCCTTGCGTGGA
>ERZ808240.3036-NODE-3036-length-17121-cov-2.945447_pt1 | contig 17121 bp, 16 predicted proteins | sample MGYA00521084_ERZ808240 | MGnify/ENA primary metagenome ERZ808240 (study PRJEB31516, sample SAMN03275571) | gut metagenome | biome: mammalia-associated habitat; material: feces | host: Papio cynocephalus | place: Kenya | collected 2012-08-06 ... | reverse complement strand
ATTCTTTTGCCTGTTCGGAGGTAAGTCCTGAGATTCTTTCTAGTTCCTGTACACGTTGTTGACTCAGCTCGTCAACTTTCTTCTCACGCTGCTTCAACTGTTCTTCTTTTGCTGTAAAGCTTGCTTCGCGCTTCTCGATTGCTTCAGACCGCTTATCCAAAGCTTCTTCCTTGGAAAGTACACGCTTCTCATATCTCTGCAATTCAGATCTGCGTTCCTTCGACTCTCTCTCAAGTTCGTTCTTGTTCTTGATTGATTCCTCTTTAATTTCCAAGAGAGACTCCTTCTTTTTAGCCTCAGCTGTCTTCACTGCATCATCAATAATCTCACGCGCTTTGCTCTCTGCATTACCAATCTTAGAATCTGCATTCTTTTTCAGATTGGATACAGTCACAAAATGGCTGACGACCGCTGACACAATGATAAGCACTACTGCAACAGCAATTACTATTCCTATCGGCACAGGAGCACCTCCTTATTTAGTTTTCATTGTACAAATACAACAGTTAAATTCTATACTGTTTTGTGAAAGATGTCAAGCTTAACCATTGGAAACTTCTATAATTTGAATCGGTTTTGTATATAAAAAATCTACATCTCACAGTCATAAATCTGCATAGTCCGTCTGATATCCTCATAATTAAAACCTTTTCTTACCAGATAAGCCATAATTTTTTTCTTCTCTTGCGGTAAAGTCTTTTCCGGATCGTAATGTTTCTTTTCAAGAAGTCGTCGAATTGCTTCTGAAGAATCCTCATGTTCATAGCATTCTTCAAATGCCTCATCAATCAGATCTTTTGACACGCCTTTGCCAACTAGCTGCATATAGATTTCCCGTCTGCTCTTACGTTCCTTCCGTGATTCGATAAAATTTCTCGCATACTCATAATCATTGATATAACCAAAAGACTTGACATAGTTAATTGCTGCTTCTACAATATCCGCCGGGTAATCATTCCGTGTCAGCTTCTCGCGGAGCTGGAACTCCGTACGCCACATATCATTCAGTAAATGCATGGCGCGAAGCTTCGCTCTTTTTAGAATCACTTCTGTTCTAATCTTCTCATGTGTATCCTGTGACAATTCCTGTTCTTCGACGATATGAAAACGGGACAGTTCACCCTTATATAACACAAAAGCAAACTGTCCGTCTACATATACTTTATACTTTGTCTTTGTCACAGATTCAATCTTCGTGACAATCATCTGCTAGTCCTCTTTTTCTGCCTTCGCAGCCGCTTTCGTTACACCGTCAGCCTGGCTGTTCTTTTCTTCTGCATCTTCTGATGCACTACCGTCAAAATTATAATGTGCACGAATCTGCTTATCCAGTGTCTCCATAATATCCGGATGCTCTGTCAGATAAATCTTGGCATTCTCACGTCCCTGACCAATCTTGTCTCCATTATATGAAAACCATGCACCGCTCTTATTCACAAGCCCCAGATTTACTGCAAGATCAAGGATATCTCCCTCTTTCGAAATACCTTTTCCGAACATAATATCGAACTCAGCCTCTTTAAACGGAGGGGCAATCTTATTCTTTACAATCTTCACACGGGTACGGTTACCGATCATCTCCCCGCCCTGTTTGAGTGTCTCAATTCTTCTGACATCCATGCGGACTGACGCATAGAACTTCAATGCACGTCCACCGGTAGTTGTCTCCGGATTACCGAACATAATTCCAACTTTCTCACGGAGCTGGTTGATAAAGATTACAACACAGTTAGATTTGCTGATCACAGGCGTCAGCTTGCGCAGTGCCTGAGACATCAATCTTGCCTGTAATCCTACATGTGAATCTCCCATATCTCCTTCGATCTCCTGCTTTGGTACAAGGGCTGCGACCGAATCGATAACAATGATATCCATGGCTCCGGAACGCGCCATTGTCTCTGCAATCTCAAGTGCCTGATCTCCGCTGTCCGGCTGTGAAATATAAAGTTCATCTATATCTACACCAATATTACGGGCATATACCGGATCCAGAGCATGCTCCGCATCGATAAATCCTGCGATTCCGCCTCTCTTCTGTACTTCCGAAATCATGTGAAGTGCAACAGTTGTCTTACCACTGGATTCCGGTCCGTAAATCTCCACAACACGTCCTCTTGGCACTCCTCCAAGTCCAAGGGCTATATCAAGACTTAATGAGCCAGTCGGAATTGTCTCAACAGAAACCTGAGCTGCCGGATCTCCCAATTTCATGACTGTACCTTTACCAAAATCTTTCTCTAATTTTGCAATAGCCGCATCGAGGGCCTTCTTCTTATCTTCATTATTCGCCATAATTAATTCTCCTTGCTGTATCCCGAACGAATGTTCGGTATCTGATTAATATAGTATTATACATGCCGCAAATTGTCAATAGAAAAAACAAGAAAAAGTGTGTAAGAATTGTTTCCTCTGACATTGTTAACTGTATCATGGTTTTGATTTATCGTCAATGTAAATCCACGAACAAAAGGGGATTTTCCCATGCGGCAGAAAACACTTTGCGCTTTGTTCCAGACACCATCTAAAGGTTCGCTTCTTCAGCCCGTTCCGCGTAATTATGTCATACTTTGCAATTACTTTTTTATCTAGTACATAGCAAAGTTCTCCCACCTTCTGTCCTTTTTTTACCGGGGCATGTAAGGTGCTTTTCAGCCATAAGGAAGACTTCACGTTCTCACCATGTTTCAACAAAACTTTCAATGTCTCCGGAGCCTGTGCAATTTCCACCTCTGCCACTGCATTTTTCTGGTAAATGTTCTGGTCATCCCCACTATCTTTTACAAGAATCTGCTGAACTTCGAAATCCTGCCATACATTCTTATAAAAATAATTTTCCAGCCCGTATTCCATCAATTTTCTTGTGTCGCTCCATTTATAGCCTTTGTTATTTGGCCAGCCACAGGCAAGAAGTGACACAATAAAAATCCTGTCGTCCTTCTTGAGTGCTCCAACATAACAATATCCTGCATCTGCCGTAAATCCGGTCTTTCCAGAAAGTGCACCGTCCATCATGGTCAAAAATGCATTATGATTATGACAGATATATGCTGCTGTTTTCTCTACATCTTGAAATTCATATTCTTTTGTTCCTGTAATTTCAAGAAATTGCTCTTTTTCCGGCGAATCCATAATACAGTATTTCATCATCAGCGCCAGTTCCCTGGCAGTAGTCGCATGAATCCCACCTGTATCTTTGCCGTCCAGCCCGTTCGGTGTCACAAAATGTGTATGCTCAAGTCCCAGTTCTTCCGCCTTTTCATTCATCATCCTTGTAAATGCTTCCACACTTCCTGCAATTCCTTCTGCCACCATAACTGCGCTGTCATTATGAGATTCCAGCATCAGCGAATACAGCAGATCTTTCAGATAAAACTGCTGGCCCAAACGAACGCCCAAATGCACTTTGGGCTGGCCGGAAGCATACTCTGATACGGTAACCGTCTGATTATCCGTCATATGTTCCAGTGCCACAATACAAGTCATAATCTTTGTAGTGCTCGCCATAGGTCTTACTATATCCTCATCTTTTCCAAATAAAACACGCCCACTGTCTGCGTCCATAAGGACTGCAGACCGGGCGTATAAATTTTCCGGCTCGTCTTTATTCTGAGTCACTGCATCAGTCACATGACCGGATACATTCTGACTTGATTCTCGAATTTCAAATTTTGCAAGCCAAACGGTACATACACATAGCAAAAGCATAATCGCGGCAATTTTTATTTTGATCTGATTCATATCCGGCACCTTGAAGCTCCGTTATCTTTACAGATTATGCCTGCAAGTTATCAGATATGTATGAATTAAACATCTAATCTGAGCTGCACTTCTTCCTCTGCCTCTTCTTTGAACGTCTCCACCTGTTCCGGCTGCATGCTCGGCAAGTCATCAATGGACTGGATACTGAATCTTCGCAGGAACTCCTCTGTTGTACCGAACAAGATCGGTCGTCCCGGCGCATCCAGCCTTCCCACCTCACAGGCAAGATTATATTCTACCAGCTTATTTACCGCATGGTCAGACTTTACTCCACGGATTTTTTCAATTTCAAGCTTTGTCACCGGCTGGCGGTATGCAATAATTGACAATGTCTCAAGAAGGACATCTGTCAGGACACATTTTTTCGGCTGTTTTGCAATACGAATAAGGTAATCATACATTTCACGCTTCGTACATAATTGAAAAGAATCTTCCAGCTCGATTATACGAAGCCCCCGGTCTTCCGCCTCGTACTTATCCTGCAGCCGGTGAATGATCTTTCTTGTCGTTGCTTCATCATGTTCAATCGCCGCCGCAATTTTCTTAAGTTCCACTGATTCGCCCATTGTAAATAAAATGGCTTCTATCACAGCCTCCATCTTACCTATCTCCGTTTTTTTACCCATATAACTTCTTAGTCACTCCATCTGTCTAAATCTGATGATTGCTTCACTGCACATCATCAGAGATTCGCCGTAATCATAATGTCATCAAATGCATGTTCCTGCTGCACGATCAGGATTCCTTCCTTAATCAGCTGCAATACTGCCAGAAATGTTACAACTGTCTGCATCTTGGACTTCTGGCTGCCCAATAGCATGCGGAAACTGAAATGCTTATGTTCTCTTGCATAATCCGTCACAGTTTCAAGTTTCTCCTCCACTGTAACTTCTTCCTTTTCCAGTTTTCCGAACTTACTTCTCACCGGATCGATCTTATCTGCCTGACGTTTCATCACGTCTTGAAAAACACGGTTCAGCGTCGCCAGCGTAAGATCACCTAAAAGCTCATCCAGATCCCCTGGCTCCACCTAATTCATACCTTCTTCCGGAATCGTCGGGTCTTTATACATGGTCTGTTCCCCCTCCAGTTCCCGGTCACGAAGCTCATAAGACATATATTTGTACATCTTATATTGCAGGAGCTGTTCTACCAGTTCCTGTCTCGGGTCTTCCTCTTCTCCGTCTTCTGTCACTTCCTTTGGAAGCAGCATCTTACACTTGATATCTAAAAGCGTTGCCGCCATGACAAGAAATTCACTCATCACATTCAAATCTTCCCGTTCCATGGCTTTGATGTAATCCATATACTGGTTCGTAATCTCCACGATAGGAATATCATAAATGTCTATTTTATTTTTATCAATCAAATGTAACAGCAGATCGAGCGGCCCCTCGAACACCTGCAGTTTTACCGGAATTCCCATGTCTCATTACTCTCCATATATTTCCATAGCTCTTAGGTCTGACTATATATTATACTTAATTTTCACATATTTCTCAAGAATTATTTAAATTCAGAACAACAATTTCTGCCGGATTAAAAAGCCGGATATGAATGGTGTGGGTCCCAAGCCCTTTGCTGACAATCACGGTCTGATCTCCTACCTGCCGCATTTCTCCTGAATACTTTGGAAATAACACAAAATCCGGACCGATGACGCCGCCAATCCCGGGAAGTCTTACCATACCTCCATGTAAATGCCCACTTAGAATCAGATCTGCACCCCAGGCAAGATAATCCTTCATATAAGAAGGATTATGTGCAAGAAGCACCTGGAATGCTTTCTCGTCCCGCGCACCGATTCGCTCTTCTATGGCTCCCTCCGGCATTTCTCTTCGTTTCAAATGTGTATAGCACTCCAGCGGAATTTCCAGACCGGTCAGCCGTATCTTTTCAGATTCATCACACAAATTCACGGAATCATTCTCCAGCAAATGTACACCCAGTTCCAGTAATGTTTCCCGGTACAAAGCATAAGACTGGTCGTATTTCTCTGGCTTTAACTTCATACGCTCCTCATGGTTTCCATTGGCATAATAGACAGGAGCAATTCTAACAAGCTCTTTTACACAGGCAAGCGCCGGTTCATAAGAATGTCCTTTTTTTCCTACCAGCATATCCCCGCCAATCAAAATCAAATCTGGAGACTCTTTTTTGACCGCATCGATCAATTTACAATTATTTTCGCCATAGACCTGATTATGCAAATCACTTAAAAATACCCACGTCTGCTTTCCTGCAATCTTTGGCGATGTCACCTGGTAGTGCGTCACACAGAATGTGTGAAGCTCCCGGTACATTTCCAGAAATACCAGAAGTACTGCCGCCACCAGTATTCCGATTATGATCTCTGTTGTCATCATATATGTTCTCCTGTTTTTGTCTTTTTCTGCTAACGCGGAATCTTTCATACAATTCCCGGATGTTTTCAAATGCATAATCCGGCATGAATTCTGTAGACTCCAAGTCCTCTGGCTTTGCCTCCCCAGTATATACCAGTGCCGTCTCTACACCAGCATTGATTCCACATGCAATGTCTGTGTAAAGCCGGTCACCGACTACAAGCACTTCTTCCGGCCTGGCCCCTGCCTGTTCCATACACATTTTTACAATCTGCGCATTTGGCTTACCGGCATAGTAAGGTGTGCGGTCTGTCGTCACCCTCAGCATCTCGCAGATACCGCCGCAATCCGGTACAAATCCAAAGGCTGTCGGACACCGGTAATCCGGATTCGTCCCGACAAAATCTACTTCCGGACGAAACAGTGCTTTACATGCCTCTTCTACCTTTTCATAAACAAGTGTACGGTCAAAACCAACCACAACACACGCCACATCTTTCTCTGACTCATGTGTCACTGTCAATCCAAAACTCCTTAATTCTTCCTCAAAGGACGGAGTTCCGACTACAAGCAGTTTCTTATCTGCATAGTGTTCTTTCAGATATTTACATGTCGCGTAAGAAGCAGTCACGAACTGATCTTCTTCTGTAAAAATGTTCCACTTCCTGAATTTTTTAATATAATCCTTCCGGCTCTTAACAGAATTATTGGTAATGTAAAAAGCCTTTCCACCAATATTATCAATATAATCAAGCAGTTCCCTGCTGCCATCATAAATTGTGTCATCTATGGCAAGTGTACCGTCTATATCAAATAAAAAATATTTCTTACTGGCTAAATCATTTCCTTTTAACATCTTGAAAAGCTCCTTACTGGATTTTTTGTATACAATGTTTTATAATATTGCTAAAATTTAATGCATCAATCATTATATACTGATTTCGAAATCATGTCGAGGAGGTTTTTTATCATGACAATTGCAGAACGTATTGACGCGCTCAGAAAGCTTATGAAAGAGCGCGGTTACGATATTTATATCGTTCCGACCGACGACTTTCATCAGAGTGAAAATGTCGGAACTTATTTTCAGGCAAGAACATTTATTACTGGCTTTGACGGTTCCGCCGGAACCGCAGTCATCACTTTAGATCACGCCGGACTTTGGACTGACGGCCGTTACTTCCTGCAGGCCGAACAGCAGCTTCGTGGCACTCCGGTCACTCTTTATCGTATGATGGAGCCTGGTGTTCCAAGTATTACTGAATTTTTGGAAGAGCGTCTTCCGGAGCATGGCACAATTGGTTTTGACGGACGTGTTATATCCATGAAAAGCGGAAAGACCTATCAGGAAATTGCCGAGAAAAAACACGGTCACATTGTTACTTCCGAAGACCTGATCGACCTGATCTGGAAAGACCGTCCGGCGCTGTCAACAAAGCCGGCATTTGCCCTGGACATAAAATATACCGGTGCTTCCACAAAAGAAAAACTCGCCCGCGTCCGTGAATCCATGAAGCAGTATGGAGCTACTACTCATGTCATTGCCGCCCTGGACGACATTTGCTGGATTACCAATCTGCGCGGACGGGACATTGATTATTTTCCACTTCTTCTCTCCTACGCCATCATCACCATGGACGAAATGAAACTATACGTTGATAAGCAGAAGCTGACCGAAGAAATGTGTAACAACCTGACTGCTGCCGGAATTACATTTCACCCATACAATGATATTTACGAAGATTTAAAACATCTGGATTCGGAAGAGACTGTCCTTTTAGACCCGTCCCGTATTAACTATGCGCTTCGTAACTGCATTCCAGAAGGAGTCGCTGTCGTCGAAAGTGAAAATCCTTCCGTATTAATGAAATCTGTAAAAAATGAAACAGAACTTCACAATATTGAACAGGCTCATATCAAAGACGGGGTTGCTGTGACTCGTTTTATGCATTGGTTGAAGACTCACGTTGGCAACTCTTCTGAATTCCCTGTCACGGAACTTCGTGCTGCTGACAAGCTGGAAGAATTCCGGAAAGAACAAGATGGATACCTCTGGCAGAGCTTTGAACCAATCTGTGCTTCTGCAGACCATGCTGCAATCGTTCACTATAGTGCGACCGAAGAAAGCAATGTCCTTGTTACAGGAAACGGACTTTTGCTTACCGACACTGGCGGCGGTTACCTGGAAGGCTCCACCGATATCACGAGAACTTTCGCATTCGGAAATGTTCCACAGAATATGAAAGAGGACTTTACTTCCGTTCTCCTTTGTAATCTTCACCTGGCAAACGCAGTGTTTCCATATGGTACCACTGGTGGAAGTCTGGATGTTCTTGGCAGGCTTCCGCTTTGGAAACGTGGACTCGATTTCAATCACGGCACTGGTCACGGTGTCGGCTATCTCATGAACATTCACGAAGATCCGGCCAGATTCCGTCGTTACCTCGGAAACAAAGCTCCGATCCAAGACGTTGCCCTGGAACCGGGAATGATCATTACCGATGAACCCGGAGTCTACATTGCCGGTTCTCACGGAATCCGCACAGAAAATGAACTGATGATCTGTGAAGGTGAGACAACTGCATATGGCAGATTCTTATACTTTAAACCTATCACCCTTGTTCCGATAGATCTGGACGCAGTCGTACCGGAAATGATGACAGATGAAGACAAAGAACTTCTGAACGCATATCACAAACGCGTATACGAAACACTTTCACCACATATGAAAGAAGACGAACGCGAGTGGCTTGCCAAATATACAAGAGCCATTTAAGCATGCAAAAACCTCTCTCACCGATTTACTGTGAGGGAGGTTTTTGAAAGTCAAACCCTTATTTAGCAGCGACTAATTATAACGTCCACCCACGCACAGCTTCTTTCATTGCACTACCGTAGCTGATTTCTTCTACATCTTCTGTCGCCAGAATGTCTACTTTTCCAATCTCTTTTCCGTCCAATGAATAAATCACTTTTCCAACTTTATCTCCCTGTCTGACCGGGGCTGTCACATTTTCTTGTAATTTCACAGTTCTCTTTACCTTAGACAAATCTGCGCCTGTCACATCTACATAAGAAAATGTTTCCATCTGTGCAGCACTAACCTCCTTTTCCACTCCATGCTTTACCGGCACATCTGGGATTTTCTTTACTTTATCTTCCTGATATTTCTGACATTTTCCAAACCCATAATTCAAAAGTGTAATCGCATCCCTCATTCTTGCTTTGCTGTCATCTGCTGCCATAATGACAGCAATCATATCTGTATCGTCCTTTCTTGCCGTTGCAGAGATACAGAACTTCGCCTGACTTGTGGAGCCCGTCTTCAGTCCGGTCGCATATTCATATTGCCGAATCATTTTGTTCGTATTCGTAAGCCCGAACTGCGTAGAACCTTTTTTCGTCGTGTGCGTGATATCTTCCATCCAGATATTACAGTAGTCAAAAATCTGCGGATATGTATTGATCAGTTCTCTAGACATAAGCGCAATATCCCTGGCTGTCGTTACATGTCCTTCCGCGTCCAGTCCGTTACAGTTGACAAAATGCGTATTCGTCATGCCAAGATCTTTCGCCCGCTCATTCATCTGATTCACAAATTCCTGCTCATTTCCACTAATGTACTCTGCCATACAGACGCAAGCGTCGTTCCCGCTGGCTACGGATATACATTTAATCAATGTTTCTACCGTCTGTACCTCGCCCGGTTCCAAGAATACCTGGGAGCCGCCCATGGAAGCCGCGTATTCTGACGTTGTCACCTCGTCCTCCAAATGTATTTTTCCGGTATTTAATGCATCAAAAATCAACAACAGTGTCATGACTTTTGTGACACTTGCCGGAGGTCTCTTGGAATCTGCATCTTTTTCATAGATCACCTGTCCCGTAGATGCTTCCATTAAAAGAGCAGACGGTGCGGATATGTCCACATTTCCCGTCTGCTGCGTACTCATATTATCTGTATTTTCTGTTGTATCCGATGAATTCTGCTCTGTCCCAGCACCTTGCCCTGCGTCTGTGTCTGCCTCTGTATCCTGTCCCGTATTCGTATTCAGAATGATCAGCTTCTCAGACTTTGCAAATACCGGCTGTGTCAGTAGAATCATGCAGAATAACCACACCAGAAACTTTTTCATAATCTGTGCTCCAACACATACTTTTTAGTAAATATATGACTGCACGATTCATTTTATTAATCTTCTACTCGATTCCTTTTACCGGATAGTCCTGTGCCTCTACTGCATTTTTGAGTACATCATCCGGTACATCTTTTTCCAACGTTACTACGGCTGTGCCTGCCTCGTGGCTTACAACTGCCTCTGTTACACCATCAATTGCTTCCAGAGTTTTCTTTACTCTTGCCTCGCAGTGTCCGCACATCATTCCCTCGATTTTCATTGTTTTTGTCATGGTTGACTCCTCCTGTTTCTTTTTGATTCCTTTTCTATGCTTTATTTTTTTATCTTTGCTTGCATCATACATTTTAAATAGATTCAGTCGTAGCGCATTGGTTACAACGCAGAAGCTGGATAAGCTCATGGCTGCTGCTCCGAACATGGGATTCAGTTTCAGTCCAAATAATGGATACCAGATACCTGCTGCCAGCGGGATTCCAATCACATTGTAGAAGAATGCCCAGAACAGGTTTTCATGAATGTTCCGAAGTGTTGCGCGGCTCATACGGATGGCTGCCGGTACATCACTTAAACGGCTCTTCATCAGTACAACATCTGCCGCATCAATGGCAATGTCTGTTCCGGCGCCGATTGCGATTCCCATATCCGCTCTCGTAAGTGCCGGTGCATCATTAATTCCATCACCGACCATAGCAACTTTACCTTTTGTCTTAAGTCTTCGGATCACGCTTTCTTTTCCTTCTGGAAGTACACCTGCAATTACTTCATCAACGCCTGCCTGAGCGCCGATTGCTTTTGCAGTACGCTCATTATCTCCTGTCAGCATAACCACATGGATTCCCATATTCTGAAGCTCTTTTACTGCTCTCGGGCTGTCCTCTTTGATAACATCAGCCACTGCGATGATTCCCATAAATTTACCATTCTGGCTGAAGAACAGAGGGGTTTTTCCCTCTTCGGACAAATGTTCTGCCTGACGCTTCATTTCTTCGGATACTTCGGAGTGCTGTCCGATATATTTCAGGTTTCCACCAAGAACCTCTGTGCCGCTTATTTTACCGGAAAGTCCATTTCCCGGTACTGCCTGGAAGTCGGAAACTTCCATCAGTTTCTCGCGTTCGGACTGTTCTACTTCTGATTCTACACGTCCTGTGATTGCTTTTGCAAGTGGGTGTTCACTCTTCTTCTCCAAAATGTATGCAAGAATCAGTAATTCAGATTCACTTACTCCATTTGCCGGAAGAATATCTGTTACCTGTGGCTCTCCACTTGTAATGGTTCCTGTCTTATCTAAAGCAACGATTTCCATTTTTCCAGTCTCTTCCAGAGAAACGGCTGTCTTGAACATAATTCCATGTTTGGCTCCCATACCGTTTCCGACCATAATTGCGACCGGAGTGGCCAGTCCAAGGGCACACGGGCAACTGATAACAAGCACGGAAATTCCTCTTGCAAGGGCAAATCCAACAGTCTGTCCGGCTAAAAGCCACACAATAATTGTAATTACTGCGATGGTAATAACCGTTGGTACAAATACCCCGGATACCCGGTCTGCGATTTTTGCGATTGGAGCTTTTGTTGCCGCCGCGTCACTGACCATCTGGATAATCTGGGACAAAGTTGTGTCCTCTCCAACTCTGGAAGCCTCGCATTTTAAGAAACCGGACTGATTCACTGTCGCTGCGGACACCGTATCATTTGGCGCTTTGTCCACCGGAATGCTTTCACCGGTCAGAGCCGCCTCATTGACCGCACTGTTTCCTTCCAGTACGATACCATCTACCGGTATATTTTCACCAGGTCTTACAACGAAAATATCTCCTTTTTTCACCTGATTGATGGAAACTGTCTCTTCTTTTCCATTACGGAGCAGTACTGCCGTCTTCGGAGCCAGCTTCATCAGGCTCTTAAGTGCGTCTGTTGTCTTTCCTTTGGAATGTGCCTCTAACATCTTTCCGACAGTAATCAATGTCAGAATCATGGCAGCAGATTCAAAATAAAATTCATGCATGTACATCATAACTGCATCCATGTCCATACGCATCTGTGCGCCTGTCATAGCAAACAACGCATAAACGCTGTAACCGTAGGACGCGGTAGAGCCAAGGGCAACCAGTGTGTCCATGTTCGGTGCTTTATGAATCAGTCCTTTAAATCCACTGATAAAGAACTTCTGATTGATAACCATGATCATGGTGGTTAAAAGCAACTGTGCCAGCCCCATTGCCACATGATTGTTTGCCATAAAGGACGGCAGCGGCCAGTTCCACATCATATGTCCCATAGACAGATACATCAGCGGTACAAGGAAACACAAGGAAGCTATCAGCCTGCGCTTTAATATCGGTGTCTCTCTGTCCTTCAAAAAATCATCATCGTTTCCTGCAGTATTGCCAGCTTTTTCATTTCCCGCACCCTTTAATGCTGCTCCGTATCCGGCATTTTCCACTGCTTCTATAATCTGAGCTGACGTTGCCGTTCCTTCAACTCCCATGGAGTTGGTCAGAAGACTGACCGAGCAAGAGGTAACCCCCGGTACCTTTGACACAGCTTTCTCCACTCTGGAACTGCAGGCTGCACAACTCATTCCTGTTACTGTATATTGTTCCATTCTTTAACACCTGCCTGTCTGACTTATTTATCGTTACTTCATAAGCTTCTGGAGTGTGACAACCAGTTCATCGATTGTCTCTTCTTTTCCATTGCGAATATCTTCCGCGACACAAGTACGGATATGATTTGCAAGAAGTACCTTGTTAAAACTGTTCAGTGCTGCATTGACCGCAGATACCTGGATCAGGATATCGGTGCAGTATGCATCTTCTTCCACCATACGTTTGATACCGCGCACCTGTCCTTCGATTCGGCTCAGGCGATTCAGGAGATCCTTATACTCTTTCTCCGTTCGCTCCTTTTTCTTATGGCAACAACATTCTTTCTTTTCTTCCATAGTATGCGCACCTTTCTGGTTTATAAAATTCATAAAGATCTTTTCTTGATTACAGTGACAGTATATACCCCTCAAGGGTATATTGCAAGCGTTTTTTTCAGTAATTTTTCTCAGTAAAGAGTTCAAGACATACCACTTTCAAAAAATGTACTAAAAAAGACCATCTACATTTTACGATAAATGATCTTTTCAATACAAGTATTCAATTTATATCATTCTATTTTCATAATCCTGCAATTTATGTAAAATGTCATCTACATATACTACATCATTTTCTATTCTGTATAACATGAAATATCTGTGCTTCTGAAAATTTATTCGATGATAACCTAATTTCTTTAATCTTGGATTGTCACATAGTTTCAAACTATCTGCCGTGTGCTTTAATATATCAATAGTCTTTTCAAAATCATCAAGAACATTTTTCGCGGCCTGCTCATTTTTCTTTGCAAAAAGCAGATATTGGATAAATTGATTTAAATCTTCCTCTGCTTCTGCTGTCAGAACTACTCTATAATCCATATTTTCCTCTCATATCTGAAATCACAGTTTCTGCATTTCGATAATTTCCATTTTTGGAAGATTCTCTGGATTGTTCCAGCCTTTGAATCATCTCATCTTCTGTCATAGATATATATGGATTATGCACTGTTCTTTTTATTTCAAAAGGAAATCCGTTATATGCAACAGCCTGTGTCAGAAACATTCTTATTGCAGATGTTGTGTCCGTTCCAAGTTCTTTAAAAAGTCTATCTGATTTATTCTTCAAATCATCATCTACTCGGATTTGAATTGTACTTGCCATTATTAGATACCTCCATTTCTTTTTCTTTATTATACTGCTATATCATTGCCAATTCAATACATTTGCATTAGCATTACAGAAAATATGCGGTATCTTTCATTATCTTTCATAATTTATGTTATTATGATTTGCTCTGCAATTCCTTCTGCCAGAGAACGGTAAATATCTGAATTGCAACGATAATCACAATCTGTCCGCCGGTGTCACAACGCGGAATGCGAAATATTTTGCCACGCGGCTGGAAATGAAATACGCGCACAGGAAAATGATTACAAATAAAAAAGTGTCTAAAACAGCATATCAGGAGTATCTGCAACTGTTTTGAAAATATAATCTCCCTCTAAATCTCCTCCACGCTTGCCACACAAAGCACTTGTTCTTCTACCCGGAATTTTACTTCAAATCCTGCAAATTCCATGCCATATACTCTCTCCGGGTCATTCTGATAGGAAGGTCTTGGATCCTGGCTCAGTATCTGCAACAGGACTTTTCGTTTTTCTTCCGGAATCTTCTTCATACCCTCGTCAGGTATCTGAACTTCCAGGTGATATGCCTGTTTCTCATGAGCAAATCCACCGCTTGCCTCCGGGTGTGCGTCCACATAAGGCAGATACGGCTTGATATCGTAAATCGGTGTCTGATCCATCATATCTACCCCGGATACAAGCAGGCACATTCCATACTTTTCATGGGAAATGATTCGTTCCAGCTTTACGCAGGACAATCCGATTGGATTCGGACGATAAGGTGAACGGCAGGCAAAGACGCCCACCCGTTCATTGCCTCCAAGTCTCGGAGGTCTTACTGTCGCTTTCCACGTACCCGGTTCTTGTCTGACTTCTGAAAATCCCCACAAAAGCCACAAATGTGTATATTCTTCAATTCCCCTCAAGGCATCCGGCTGACGGAACTTTGGTTCAAATACAATCAGTCCCTCCGCACTGGAAAGTCCGCTCTGTCTCGGGACTCCGAATTTCGTTGGAAAATCCGTATGAATTCTGGCAATTACTTTTACCATTTCTAAATCTGCAGTTTCTTTTTTCAGATGATTGCGGTCTTTCTTTTTGTCTACAGTTTCATGCCCCGGTACCGGTTCACACATGCGTATACCTCCTGTTTTCTCGGCATTGCCAGATTGCCCGGAACATTTCCACTCTCACAGACTGCTGCGAATCCATCTGCCTCCAGTTTCTCCATCAGGCATTCGATGATCTGTCCGGCTTCCTTTCTGCCATCAAATTCATGCTCTTCCATATAACGGAGCAGATACCCCAGGCTGGTAAGTTGCTCAGAATCTGCAAGCTGTTCCACATAGCGCAGATCAATATTTTCATGGTTCAGGACTACCCCATCTCGTCCCATAGTCTTAATCTTGATACGCCCCTTGTGAATGAGTCCTGCATTTTTCTTCGGACACCGTCTGGACTTTGGTAATTTTACATTTCCCTTTGGAAGCTCCAGTGCCGGATACTGACTTGCCGCCTCTTTTGCAAGGGCTGTAATTTCTTTCGGAATGTAACGGTCCATCTGAATGACTACGTCCGCCACCTGAAAATATGCTCCGGAACTTCCTGCAACGAGAATTGTGGAAATGCTCTGGTTCTCATATAAATCACGCATTCGCTCGATAAATGGTGTAATGGGCTCCATATCCCGGTGAATGACCCTCTGCATCAGTTCATCGCGCACCATAAAGTTGGTCGCTGATGTATCCTCATCAATGAGAAGTGTCCTGGCGCCAGCCTCCATAGCTTCCACCACATTTGCTGCCTGGGAAGTACTTCCGCTGGCGTCCTCTGTGGAAAATGTTTTCGTATCTTTGCCGTTTGGCAGGTCATTGATAAACATGGAAATATCTGTATCTTTAATGCTTCTGCCGTCCTCAGCACGGATTTTCACCGCATCTGCCTCTGTGATGACATATTCCCTGCCATCACCTGCAATGTGCGGATATACACCCATTTCCAGCGCTTTTAAGAGGGTAGACTTTCCATGATAACCGCCACCCACGATTAAGGTAATTCCTTTTTTTATACCCATGCCTGTGATTTTCCCCGCATACGGTAAATTCATGACCACCTTCATAGATTCCGGCGAAGTAAATGGCACGGCTCCTTTCATCGGTTTTGCTGAAACACCCGACTCACGCGGGAGAATGGCTCCGTCTGCCACAAATGCTACCAGTCTCTGTTCTTTTAACTGTTCTCGGATAAACTGCTGGTCTACAGAAAGCTCCATAACTCGCTCCACTTTTTTCTTATCCTGTTGCGCATAGAAAAGAGAATGTTCCACGCACTCTGGAAGATAATCAAATAAAATCTTTGAAAGCTCCCTCGCATTGATGGTTCTTCCATTTGCCGGGAATCCGGCCTCAAATCTCATACAAATGCTTCCATTTGCCGGATTTATCTCACAGGCACTCCGCTCCAGAATCTCCTGACCACATCTGGTCACAGACAAGATTCCGCTCTTTCCGGAACCTTTCGCCTGAAAAGAATACTTTCCAATCGCAGCGCCAAACTGACGAATCAGATAATCCTCCAATGCAATCCGTTTCCATTTTTCATCATAAAGACGCTCTGGAAATGCAGCTATCTTTCCCGCCACTTCGATATGAAGACTGGACGGCGCCGCGAATGGATCTCCCTGTACATGGTCAATGCCAAGTACATATTTTCCAAAACGATACTGACCTTTTGTTCCTTTATAAGCCGGATAGCTCTTCCGGTCGATACTTTGTAATAATTGTCTTAAATCTTCTGCTGATTTCATACTACTTCTTCTTTCTTCTTTATATCTCTATCTATGAATGTTTTGCTGATGCAGCTCAGCTAAAATACATTTATCATCATTATAAATTACAAATCTACAATCCTTGCTCTGTGGTGAATCTTCGGTAAGAATTTCTGTAACAGATCCTGTGTTTTAAACTTCAAATGACTGGTATTCATTCCCGGATTGCAGCCGAACCACTCACTCTCTGCTACTTCTTTATCTACAATCACCTGCACATAGTCATCTTCATCTACAAGAAGACCGGCCACACTGGCTGATCCGGGCGTTGTTCCAAGATGCTCCAGCATTTTCTCCGGCGGAGCAAAGGACATATGAGACACACCCAGTTTT
>ERZ808240.3034-NODE-3034-length-17136-cov-31.692114_pt1 | contig 17136 bp, 12 predicted proteins | sample MGYA00521084_ERZ808240 | MGnify/ENA primary metagenome ERZ808240 (study PRJEB31516, sample SAMN03275571) | gut metagenome | biome: mammalia-associated habitat; material: feces | host: Papio cynocephalus | place: Kenya | collected 2012-08-06 ... | reverse complement strand
CTTGCGAGCGAAATTTTCGCAGGTGCGGAGTAACTTTGCAGGCATAAAACATAAAGAACTATGAACATACTTAAAGATTACGGGAAGTATCAGGGCAGTTTTTCTGCCGAGAACTTTTGGGCGAAGGTTAAGAGCGTGGCAAAGAAGGCCGGGGTGAAGGTCGTCTATGTGGCTCTGATTCTGTACTATGAACTGACGGACCCGGACATTGACGCGAAGGAAAAGGCCGTGATAATCGGTGCGTTGGGCTATTTCATCCTTCCGATAGACCTGATTCCGGATGCCATTCCGGTCGCCGGGTTTACGGACGACCTCGCGGCTCTCCTCGCCGCCTACAAGTTCGTGCAGCACAACATCACTCCGGAAGTCGAGGCCAAGGCCAAGGCGAAACTTGCCGAATGGTTCGGAGACATAGATGAACGAGACATCATCATTGAAAAGTAAGACAGCCCCATGCTTCGTGGAATAGTTACTTGCAAGTGCGCCTATTGCGGCGCGGAGTTCAGGGCTCCGGACATTGAGTGGAACGCCACGGCAAAGTCCGCTCCTGTGCGCTGTCCTAAGTGCGGCATGTACAACGACGTTGGGCGGTCTGGAATGTCCGGTGGCTTCGGAATGAATATTATTGGACGGCTGCTCCGGAAAATCAAGGGGAACTGATGCTGAACTGATGAGGACGGTTCCGGATTTTTGCAAAACTCCGTCAAATTGCGTATTTTCGCGGATTGGAAGCTTGAAAAGAATAAACTGACTCAGACTTGTCTCTTATTGTTGAGTACAGGTTTCTTTTTTAAGGTTTCATAAATAGGCGAACAGATGAAAATACGTAAAATCTTTGCGGGGGCGGCGTTTGCGGCGGTTGCCTGCGGGTGGCTGCCTTGCGGCTGCAGCGTGAAGGCCGGAAACGGGGATGCCGGGAACGGTTCCGGGAATGAGATACCGATACGTGTCGCGACGGTCGTGACGAGGGTCGCTGACGAAAGGTTCGAGGACGGGGACGTGCTCGGGCTTTTTGTCGTGAATGAGCCTGAGGCTCTGGCGGCTTCGGGGAACCAGTATGACAACGAGACGCTGACCTTCGATGGCGGCGTTCTGAAATCCCGTGAGCTTTACTACCGGGACGACCGGACCGTGACTGATTTCTACTGCTATTTCCCTTACGCTGAGACTGTCGCTGACATGGAGGCCGTTCCTTTCCGGGTGAATGCCGACCAGAGCACTCCGGAGCTCTACAACGGCTCGGACTTTCTTTGGGGGCGGACGATCGGCGTGATGCCGTCGGAAAGGCTTGTGAATATTCAGATGAGGCATCTGACCTCATGTCTGAGGGTCGTGCTGAAGCCCGGCGCGGGATGGACTGCCGATGAGCTGGCCGGGGCAACGGTTCGGGTCTGCGGACTGAAGACGGAAGGATTTGCCAGTCTGAAGGACGGCGGCGTTGAGGTGGGGGAAGCGGCGGAGGATATTGTCGCGAAAAATGACGGCGGCGGGGTGTTCTCCGCCCTTGTCGTGCCGCAGTCAGTCGTCAATGCGGAACTTGTGAAGATTAAGGTGGGGACGAATGAATATGCGCTCAGGACAAGCGTCAGTCTGCAGTCCGGACGGGCGCATGCCTGCACAGTCACAGTGAACAAGACGGGCGGAAGCATAAATGTCGGAATCGTCGGGTGGGAAACCGACGAAAAGGACTATGGCGGTTCCGTGGAGTAGCGACGATAGTTCGTTTCAAATGCAGCGTGAAATTATGGCTGGATTGAGTAAGACTTTGGGAATCACGAGTGCCTTAAAGGGAATGCGGCTCGGAATGAACTTCTTTCATTTCATGAGCCTTGTCTTCTTCGCCGCCTTGGTGTCCGTGCTTCTGGCCTCCTGCGTATCGGAGATTACGGATGCTCCCGCCGGACCGTCTTCGGAGCGAATCCCGATTTCGCTTTCCGGAGAAATCTCGCAGGTCTATCAGACAAGGGTGAGTGACGGCGGGTTCGCTGACGGGGACAGAATCGGGGTGTATGTCGTTGACTTCGAGAATGAAAGCCCGGGAACGCTGAAGAACGCGGGGAACAGGGCAGACAATGTGTGGCACCAGTACTCTGCGGCGGAGCGCCGGTGGGTTGCCGGCCGGGACATCTATTGGAAGGACAGGAATACCCATGCCGACATATATGCCTACTATCCATATACATACGTCGAGAATCCCGCTTCCCTTGCCCTGACCGTAAGCCGGGACCAGAGGGTCACTTCCGACGGGACGATGTCCGGCTATGAGGCTTCGGATTTCCTATGGGGCAAGTCGGCGGATGTCGCGCCTACGGGGAGGACCGTGAATGTTGAGATGACGCATCGCATGGCATCTGTTGTCGTGAGCCTTGAGGAAGGCGGTGGATTTGGCTCCGGGGAGTGGGACACCGCAGTGAAGGAGGTGATGCTGACCGGGCTCAGGACAGGGGCGGTCGTGAATCTTGCGGACGGTGTGGTGTCGGTTTCGGCTGAATCGCAGGAAGCCGGCGGCAGCATAATCCCCTATGAAAACGGCGGCGTGTGGCGGGCTGTGACCGTTCCGCAGAAAGTCGCGTCGGGCACTGCGCTCATCAGCATCACGGTCGGCGGCAGGACGTTGAAGTTCAGCGTGAAGGAGGATGTGGAGCTTGCCGCTTCGCGTCAGCATAACTTCACCATCGTCGTGAACAGGAAGGAGGACGGGGACTTCGACCTTGTTCTCGGGAACTTCGCGGTGTCGGACTGGGAGAATGACTCGGCGTCGCACGACTGGACGGCGGCGGAATACATCGTCGTGAATGTCGCGCAGGCGGGGACTCTGGAGGAAACGCTCGCCGCGACAACGGAGATTGACAGGGTGCGCAATCTCAAGATTACGGGGCAAATCAACGGACGCGATTTCGCCGTGATGAGGCATCTTCTCACAAGCCTTTCCGCGCTGAATCTCAAGGAGGTGAGAATTGTCGCATGTGACCGTGGCCAGCTTGACAGCGGAGAGGAATATGACGGAAATGAAGACGATGTCATTCCTGCCTATGCCCTGAATTCCAAGAAGACTCTGACTTCGATCATATTTCCCGACCGCCTGAGGGGAATCAACGAGTCCGCGTTCACTGACTGCAACGCGCTCGCCGGTTCACTTACTTTTCCGGAGGGACTTGAGTTCATCGACAAGGCCGCGTTCAGGAGCTGCTCCTCTCTCAGCGGCAGCCTGAACCTGCCGAGCACGCTAAAGAGAATCGGCAACTATGACGGCTACCTCGGCTATTGGGACGGAGCCTTTGCCGGATGCTATTTTGCCTGTGAACTGAAACTGCCGGACGGCCTTGTGGAAATAGGCAAGGGCACATTCCTGAGCTGTTCCTGCCTTTATGGTGAACTGCACCTTCCGGAAAACCTGGAATATATAGGAGAGGACTCCTTCGCGAACTGCGGCAACCTTCGCGGGACTCTTGTCATTCCAAAGGGAGTCAAGGTGCTGCCTGTGCGATGCTTCTCCAATACGGGCTTTGACGGAAACCTTGTTCTGAATGACGGGCTCTCATCGATTGAAGGCCGCGCATTCGAGAACACTCCGTTCAGAGGGGAGCTTGTGCTGCCGGAAAGCCTGACTTCTCTCGGCGAGCATTGTTTCAACGGCTGTGACTTTTCCGGAAAGCTTGTTCTTCCGGCGGCATTGCGAGCCGTCGGGAACTGGATCTTCGCCCACAACACCCGTCTGTCAGGTGTCCTCGAAATCCCCGAAAATGTCATCAGCATCGGTGTGGGGGCATTCTCCGGCTGCCGTGGCCTTGAGGGACTTGTCCTTCCATCCGGTATGGAATCCATACTTGCTGACAGAAACGACTCCGAGGGAGGCGCCTTCCAGAACTGCTTCGGACTTAACAGCATAGTCTGCAAGTGCGACATCCCGCCGACAGTGCAGCAGCAGGCGTTTGAAGGCGTGCCTAAGGACAATTTCACGGTGGAGGTTCCGGAATCGGCCGTCATACAGTACCGCGTGGCGACCGGCTGGAAGGACTTCAAGCGCGTGTCGGCCTACCGCAGGCTTTCGGCCCGCCCTTCCGCAGCATCCGCGCTCAACACCTCCGTCACGAGAAAAATCACCATCGACGCCGACGAGGACTGGGTCGTTGCCGAGAAGCCGGACTGGGTGGCTCTTGACAGGACATCCGGGGACGGCAAGGCCGAACTCTCTCTCACGTTCCAGCAGATGCCTTCTGGAGAGACCCGCGAGGGAAAGGTGGTCTTCAAGCTTGCGGGAAAGGACTACAGCGTATCCGTTGATGTCAGGCAGTATGATTCTGAATATGCGGAAGATGAGGCCATTACCATTCAGAGCGCCACGGAGGGAAGCGGCGTGAACGTCGTCTTTCTCGGCGACGGCTACAGTGCGGAGGACATAAGCAAGGGACTCCTGATGGAGGACATCGGTGAGGCCGTGGAACATTTCTTCGGCATAGAGCCTTTCCGCACCTACCGCAGCCGCTTCAATGTCTATACGGCGGCCGCTGTTTCTCCGGAGTCCGGTGTCGGCAGCGTCAACACGATAATATACAACCGCTTCAACACATCCGCAAAGGGCGGAGCCACTCTCGGAGGGCGTTTCGGAGACAGCGACTATGCTGAAATTTTCAGCTATGCCTGCCGGATGCCGACGGTGAGCGAAGAGAACCTTTCGCAGACCCTCGTCGTCATGATTCCTAACACGCCGGAATACGGAGGGACGACCTACCTCTACGACGACGGCTCCGCGATTGCCTACTGTCCGAAGAGCGACTACGGCTACCCTCAGGACTTCCGGGGCGTTGTCCAGCACGAGGCCTGCGGACACGGCTTCGGAAAGCTCGGCGACGAGTACATCTATCACAACGCCTTCATCGATGCCTGCGGCTGCACCTGCTGCGGTCACGCCGGTGAGTTCAACGCGGCCAAGTCAAAGGGATGGTTCGCGAATCTTTCCCTGAGCGGCAAGCCTGAGGACGTGCCGTGGAAACACCTGATTTATCACGAGAAATACCGCGGCTTCGTGGATGTCTATGAGGGCGGCTTCATGCACAGCAGGGGTGTCTGGCGTTCGGAGTACAACAGCTGCATGAACAACGACATACCGTATTTCAGCACCATAAGCCGCGAGGAGATTGTGCGCAGGATAATGGAATATTCCGGAGGAACGTTCAGCTTCGACGAATTTGTCGCAAAGGACAATCTGGAAAGCGCCGCGCAGTCGCAGGCTCTCGGAAGAATGAAATCCCGCTCGGGAGCCGTCGGGGGCTCGTCCGGCACGGGTCTGCATAATGCCCCGGTTTTTTGCGGGAAGCGTCCGGTGGCGGAGGGTCGTGTGGAGCGGTTTCGCGATTAGGACTGTCAGATGACTGCAAATGACTTTTTGAGGTCACGGAAAATAATGAGTCACCCATGAATAATGAGTTATGAAACATAATTTGTTGGTATATAATATATTGTTTTTTGCTATAGCCATTTCAGGATGCTCGGCTACCGACACGGCGGCTGACGATTCTTTGGAGCATATTCGCTTCAGGCTCGAATACCCCGGAGCGACGAAAGTCTCCGCCGAAGGCTTTGAAGGCGGGGATGCGGTAGGATTGTATATGACGGAATATGCCGACGGCAAGCCTTCCCCGCTCGCGCTGTCCGGCAATGCCGTGAACAACGAAACCTTGGCGTTCGACGGCGTCTCGTGGACTCCGGAGAGGAAGCTTTACTGGAACATCGGCACACTGTACGATGCGTATGGATATTTCCCGTCGGGCACGCCGTCGTCTGTGGATGAATATCCTTTTCATGTCGCGGAGGACCAGTCCGTAAGCGGCGCGTATGAGAGCTCCGACTTCCTTTGGGCCAAGGCCGCCGGAGTGCGTTATCCGCAGACCATAGGACTGAAGTTCTCGCACAGGATGAGCAGGGTCGTGATAAGTCTTCTGAAGGGCGATGGCTTTGAGGGCGATTTGCCGGACAATCTGTCGGTGCGGATTCACGGGGTCGTGGCTGACGCCTTCATCAACCTCGGCACTGGTTCGGTCATCTGTGACGGACGTTCGTCAAAGACCACTGTTGTTGCGAGGGCTCTTTCTCCGGACACCTACACGGCGATACTCGTTCCTCAGGACATAACAAACCGGCAGCCGCTGGTGGAGATTCAGTACGACGGGGTTTCCTATCTTGTCGAAGGGCGGATGATTTTCCGTTCCGGTGTCCGGCATCAGCTGAACATCACTCTTAACAGCAACCCGGACAAGGTGCGCATCGAGGTCGGCGGTGAGGTCAGGGACTGGGACTGAACTGTCGGTCTCCCCCAAGGATGATTCGGCGCTTTGCAACGTTATGCGCCCCCTCCGAGGCTGCTTCGCCGGTCCGGCCGGCCGGACCCTATTTCAGGATGACCTCGGTGCCCTCGTCCTTGCTTACGGCTGCCGTGCATCCGGAGGGGAGAATGATGCGTTCGAGCCCGGCGTTGCCCTTGCAGCTCACCTGCGTCAGAGCCTTGCAGCCGGACAGGTCCAGTTCTCCGCTCAGCCTGTTGGAACGGCAGTCGAGCGTCTTGAGCGCTGACAGTTCGCGTATGTCGAGACTCGTGAGCCTGCTTCCGAAAAGGAACAGTTCTTCGAGAGATTGGCAGCCTGACAGTCCGATGCTTTCGAGCCCCGTGTTCTGGCAATACAGCCTCCTCAGCATCCGGCACTCGCTGACATTCAGGCTCTTCAGCGGATTGTTGTCGCACACGAGTTCTGTCAGAGCTCTGTTTTCAGACAGGTCGAGAGCCGTGAGATTTTGTCCTCCGACGGAGAGTTTCCTGAGCGAGGTGAACATTTCTATTCCGTGAAGGGAGGATATTCCCGAATACTTGTTCCTGTCAATCCTGATCTCTTCGACCCCGCAGGCTTCCGTCGCCGACACGACCCCGTCATAGTCCGTGTCAAATTTGTCGATGAGGTAGCTTTGGAACGAGGAATCCTCAATCTTTGCCGTGTAGAGCACTTCGGTTTCTTCGGGAATGAGCCTGCCTTTGTCCAGATTCCTGTTTATGCCGTCGATTTCCTGTCCTTCGAGAAGATTGACGCTCTTGAGGGCAGTGCAGCCCCGGCAGTCGAGAAAACTGACTCTGGGGTTGAGGAAAAGGTTGAGGATGCCGATGCCGCAGTTTCTGGCGGTGAGGCTGATGAGAGCAGTGTTGTGGCTGACATTCAGTGAGTTGAGCCTGCTGCCGGAGATGTCGAGACTTTCAAGTCTTGACAGAAGGTAGAGCTTGTCGCCGTCTTTGCTCATCCCTCGCGCCGAAAGTTTCCGGATCGTTCTCGCCTGAGTGAAGATTCCGTTCAGGTCCCGCACTCCGGTGTCCGAACAGTCCAGTTCTTCGAGCGCGGACGGCTGCGGCAGGCTCATCTCTGTCACCGGGTTTCCGGAGATGTCCAGCATTTTCAGTCCCGTGCAGTGCTCGATTCCTCCGAGCGAGGCCACTCCGGCGTCCGGAAGTGCAATCTCGTCAATCTCCGCCGCTTCCTCAAGGCTTATGTACCCGTCCCCGTCGGTGTCGTATCTTGAAACGAGATACTTCTCAAACGCCTTGCTTTCAAAGGTCACGGGCGTGTGGAACATGCGTTCCTGACTGTAGAATATGCCCCTCCGCCCTTCCGCGAATGCCCTGACGCGGTAGGCCTGTCCGAGTTCGAGCCCGATGATTTCAACGCGGTGCAGACCGCTTCCAGGAGTGTCGGAAACAACGGTTTCAAGGCCCGGTTCCGGCTCCTGCGACGTGCCCCAGCACAGTCCGCAGGCTTCAATCGCATCCGTCCCCGGCCATTCGACCTCATATTCAAACACCGCCGTCGTAGAGCTCAGCTCCGCCGGTGCATACAGCCGCACCTCCGGCCGACGGAACACTCCCGGCTCCGGGTCGGACAGGCAGGAAAGCGCGAACAGCGCCGCAGTCAGCAATATGACGGTTCTTTTCATCGGCGGTTGTATCTTCCGTCCAATACTCCGGCGAACATTTCTGTTTCCCTTCTCGACATGCCCAATTGTCCGGCCGTCTCACGCCATCCTTTCACTCCTTCAGCAACCTCAGAGATAATTCTCTCGGCTGTCTTGAGATTGATCATATAGTCTTCACAGGCTTCAAGCAAGACATTTAGCTCCGATTTATTGGAAGTTGACGAGATAAGCAGGCTCTGACATTCATTCAGAGTCGGGTTTATGTCGTATGCCGGTGATAGCGTCCAACCTTTTGCAGTCAGAAGAAAACCATGATTGCGGAAGTGGTCGTCGCTGTTACCGATGCAGATGTTTAAAGCCACACGGCGATAGAGTTCCTGCAGATTGCGTTCTACATCCGTACAGTTCTGAATGATGAAGTCAACTATATCAAGATAGCCATGCCCAGTAGTCGCGTTGTCTCCATCGGTAAGTCCCAATAAGGTCATCGCGGAAGCAAAATGAATCCGTTTTCCACATTTTGTTCTGTCAAAACGCTCAGAAAGCAGGGTGTGATATTTTTCGCCTGTGGAAAAGACTTTAGTCTTCGCCGCATTTATCCCGACCTTTGCAGCAAGCAGATGGCTGAAATGTTCCCAAAGCCCGGCATCGTAATCGTCTTTGCGTGATGGGAACTTGGCAATGTACAGAGTTTTATCCTGGTCAATTACATTGGCTTTCGGCCTTGCTCCGCCCAATGAAGACCCCGGCTGCACAAGTTGTGCTATCCACTTTAGGGCGGGAAGCACATTATCCTCTTCACTTCTCTCAATCTCTGCGCTGGCTGCAATCAATTCTCTGATTTCCGCTAATGGAGGAATTTTCAACGACTCGCTCGTATTTATAAACTCCCCGTCAGGGCTTTCCTTGAAGCGAAAAGCGCCCATTCGGGAAAAATCATCAATGCCGGTCAGGAAATCAAATGAGGATAGTCGTCGCACCGGCCGCTTTTCTTCCGTTGCCCGAAGTTGCTCGCGCCGTAACAGCAGGGTTCGTCCCCAGCGGTCCGGTAATGCATCAGAAAAACATCCGAATATGTCTTTCCCCGGCTGCGTATATTGTTGACCCGGGTAGTTGTTCAAGTCGTCACTCAAGAACAGATCGCCGTGCATTTTCAGCCATTCATCGCTGAATGTAAAGCAATAGCTGTCCGAGCCACGGAGTGATTCATACCCCAATTCTCCAATGAATCCAATATCCTTCAGCCAGTTAAAATCAGCATATACATATAGTTTTTCCATCGTCTATTCCTTTTTTGATGCGCGTTCCCTTGTCTTCAAATTCAAATCTTGCAATGCTCGTCCCAATTTGTCTTCTTTTGCCAGCCACAGAATGTCATCTTCAAGTTGCAAGGCATACAGCACACGCAGATAAATTCCGATTGCCACTGTCGGGGTCCCCTTCTCTATTCGAGATATGGTCAAAGGAGAACATGTGGCACGTTCTGCCACTTGGGCTACGCTCAGATTTCTTCGTAGGCGCGCCAGTTTGATTTGCTCTCCTACCACTTGCATTTTCTGCTCTAATTTTCGTGGCAATTTGGTGCCCATCGTATTTTTAGTCATCGTCAATACATCTTATAATATGCAAAGATAATGTTTTTTCGTTATTTAATGATGTATTGTTTTTTCTGTGGCGCAAAAATACATCTATTCCGTCGGGGAGGACAGGAGTTCTTCGGTGAGGCCGCGGACGAGGCCGTCGATTTTGTGGCCTTCGTGGAGACGGGAGACGTGCGGGGCGCAGAGCCACAGGACTATGGCGGCGGCGAGGGCAACTGCTGAGATGATGAGCGGAATCTGCCTGCGTAGGCGTTCCTTCTTGAGAATCAACTGTTTGAGCGCGGCGGCATCGCTGACTCTCCTGTCGATTTCTGGCGCGGTGCACTTTGCGGCAATGCCTTTCCAGAAGCGGCTCCTGTGCAGGACCTCGGCGATGTCTTCGATGACCTTGCCGAGGGCGTAGATGTCGCTGCGTTCGTCGAGAACTGAACCGGCAACCTGTTCGGGCGCCGCGTAGGACTCAGTGCCGGCCGCCATCTTCAGCCTCGCGTGGGTGTCCGTGTCAGCGAGCCCGAAGTCTATCAGCTTGACGTTCCGTCCGTTGCGGGTCAGCATGATGTTTCCCGGCTTTATGTCCCGATGGACAATCTGCCTGTGGTGAAGGGCGTCGAGTGCGTCGCAGAGTTCGAGTATTACCTTGCGTGCAAGAGCCGGCGTCATCTCTCCGTCCCGCAGCGCCTCTTCAAGCGTCTCGCCCTCAACCCATTCCATAACGATGCAGTTCCCGAGCGAGCCGAAGCTCCGGAAATCCAGAGTGCGGCAGACATTCGGATGCTCGACGGCGGCGCCGATTTCATATTCCTTCTCAAGCAGTCCCTCATAGACCGGATTCCCGACATATTCTTCCTTCAACGCCTTGATGCACACCACTTTCCCGTCGATTACCGCCCGTCCGAGCCGCGAATATCCCCCGACGGACTCATACACGAACTCCACCTCCGGGGAATCGGCGTTCCCGAATCCCTCCTCCACGGAACCGAATATGACCGAACTCATCTCCATTGCGATTGCAAAGTAACGGCTTTTTTCTTAAATTTGGATTCTTTTCGAGGAATGTTGCATTGGGGTATGCTTTTCCGAACATGAATTTTGAGATTATGCGGATTCTGAAATATGTGCTTGCGTCTTCTATGCTTCCGGCGATGCTTTGCGGATGTCGGGTGCAGACTGTAGGTGATGGCGGCCTGGTGAACGATAATGCGGCAGAATATTTTGACACAACTAATTGCCTGAATGGATATTATATCGTCAGCAGCGGTTCGGGTGAGGGCGTGGTCGATGCGGCGGGCGATGTCGTCGTACCGGTTTCCTGCGAGAGGGTTTATTTTATTGAGAGTGAGGTGATTGCAGGTTTTGCAGGAGGGACTTGGCGTTTTTTCAGCACTGCCGGTGACGTGATTGCCGAGACATCCGGCGCTCCTGATGATGAGCCGGAGTCGCTTCTGACGGCGTTCAATGGGATTCGTAGAGCGCAGGACGCGGTGTGGGAGGGGATAGTCTCCGGTTATGAGCGGTTCTGCGGGAAATGCGCCTCGGGGGACGTTGATTTCGGGAATATGAGCATGGTTGCTGACAGCCTGCGGGTGGTGATCTCACGTGCGGAGGGACGGATGAGCGAGGGGCAGAGGCGGAGGATTGAGCAGGCGTATGCCCAATATCGGGAGGCGAGAGAGTTTTGAATAGCGAGAAATCTATGCGGGGTATAAGTTCATATACATATACGATTGGGGTTCTTATGGCATCGGTTTCATCGGCTGTGGGGATTTTAGGGGCGTCGGTTGCATCGGCCGGGAGGCGTGTGACGTGCCATCGTCCGGTGCACCGCTTGGGAATCGCCTTGTTCGTGGCTGTGCTTCTGCTCTGCCCGCTGAGCCTTTTCGCGCAGAAAATCACTGACATAAAGAAAGATGCGGCATTCCTTTGGGGTGAGGGCCGGGCTGCGGACACGCGGACGGCGGACAGTGTGGCGACGGACGCGCTTGTGAAGAAAATTGCGGGAGTCGTGGAACTTCCGTATAGGGAGGCGGTTAAGACCGCGCTTATGGAGACCTACAGGAACGACGTCGCCGGGGCTTCCGACTTTGCCGTGTCGGGAGGCAGGAAAGGGACAACGGTTCTGCGCTACATCCGCCGTGACGCGGTCGGGAATGTGTTTGAGAACCGGCGCAGGCGCATTGCCGAGATGAAGGACATTGCCGGGACGGCCGAGACGAAACTTCAGATGGACGTCGCTCTTCGCTACCTGTCATGGGCTGCGGTGCTTCTGCAGTCGGTGCCGGGATTCAAGGCGGAGGATGTAGCCGAACTGCGTTCGAGGCGGGTGCGTATTCTGGAGGGGATGAACGTGCGCTTCGACCGCCAGAGCGTCGCGGACAAGGAAATCGTAGAGCTGAGCTTCACCTACAGGGGACAGCCTGTCAGGAACATAGACTACCGCTTCTTCAACGGCCGCGAGTGGAGCGGCATATTGTCGGCAAAGGACGGAAAGGGATTCATCGAGGTCTATCCCGGCTCGCGGATTGACGACTACAGAATACTCTACGAGTCCGACCCGTCCCATCTGAGGCATATCTACCGTGAGGTACAGGCCGTCGAGCGGGCTTTCGGAGCCGCGTCCGGGACAGGATCGGGTTCCGGGGCCTCTGCGAGTGGCGGCGGTTCTGCGCTGGCGAAAAGTTCCGGCCGCAGCGCGAGATCGCCTTCCGGGGGCTTCGATGCCCCGGACAATCGAGGCTTGAAGCATGGCGGTTTGGAAAGGGGAGACAATGCGGAATGCGCCGGCTCTGACGCCTCTGGCAATTACGCTCCGCCGGATGCCGTGGCGGTCAGCAGAATAGACTTCTCCGCCGTCAGGAGCAAGGTGATGGACGTGATGTCCCGGGAAAAATTCAGTGCGGCGGCTCCGGATTCGACCAAGGCTGTGAGCCTGACACCGGTTTTGTTCACTTCGGAATACGAGGCTGCGGTTTCGAGGATATGCGATGCTCTGAAAAAATGTGAATATGAGAGCGTCCGCCCGCTTTTTACTGAAACCGGCTACGACATATTCCTTCGTCTGGTGGCCTATGGCAATGCGCGCGTTCTTTCCCACGATGACCTTAGTTTCTACGCCCTCGGTGACGAGGTCTGGTGTCGCGGCATCCCTATGGCGTTCTCGTTCAGCGGCAACCCGCGCAGATTCGTCGAGGACATAGTCTTGACATTCAATAAGGACGGACTCATATCCAATCTCACTTTCTCGCTCGGAGCCGCCGCAACGTCCGACATCTGCTCCCACGAGGGCTGGACGGAGGAGGCGCGTCTGATACTCGTCGATTTTCTCGAGAACTACAAGACCGCCTATTCCCTCAGGAGACTCGACTACATAAGCTCGATTTTCGATGACGACGCGCTCATAATCACCGGGCGTGTCCTGCGCAGCGCGGGGCTGCGCAACGAATACGGCTCGAACCGCTATGTCAGCTTCACCCGTCAGAACAAGGCGACATACATCCGCAACCTTTCGCGGGTCTTCGCGAGCCAGGAATACATCAACATCCAGTTTTCGGACAGCGAGGTCGTGAAGCTCGGGAAAGGGGAACAGCTTTTCGGAATAAAAATCCGGCAGGAGTATTTCTCGACGACCTATTCCGACGTCGGCTACCTCTTCGTTCTCGTGGATTTGTCCGACTGGCAGCGTCCTGTGATTCATGTGCGTACGTGGCAGGAGTCGCCGGACAAGGATTTCGGGGTCATAGGTCCGTATCATTTCTAATCGAGGAGCCTACAGTATGTCATCAGAGCAGCTTATACGGGCAGGAAAGCGCGTTGGACACCGGAGTACAGGGCATCAGCATTCGGCGGGGTTCGCCGTGCTGTCAGAAATGTCAGTGCTCCGCTGCATTGCCTTTGTGACCGCGATTTTTCTTGCCACATTCTCCCTGACGGCTCAGACAGCCGGCGACGGGGATTTCTCCGTGCAGTCGTTCCGGCGGCTGGAATGGGACCTGGATGCCCGCAGCAATCATCCTCTCCGGGACCAGAACGGCAGGAAGGCGGCTCTGATTAAGGTGATTACGTCCGCTGAAGGCCTTGACTTCGATGTCGGGGTGATGGGCATAGTCGCCGTGAGGCAGGAGGTCGGGGAGGTCTGGGTCTATGTCCCGGAGAAAGTCATGAGAATCACAGTGAGGCACAAGGACTTCGGAGTCATCAGGGATTATGTCTTCCCGGAACCCATAGAGTCCGCTGCAACTTACGAAATGGTACTGAAGACTCCTGCTCCGCCATCCGTCGAGAAGGAGATAATCGTCAGGGACTCAATTGTTTATCTTCCGTCTCCGGCGGATTCGTCCGCCGTCACGGTCCGTCGTCGTGAGCCTGCCGGCCTTTCAGTGTCGGGTGTCTTCGATTTCCCGGACTGTTCCGGAGGTTTTATGCTCGGTTGGGAAAAGTACCGCTGGGGCTGCTACATCAAGGCAGTGTCGAATTTCCGGAGTCCCGCCTCGGCGTATGACTGCCTGTCCGACGGCACTACCTCCGAGGGCTACATCTGGACCTCCGGCCGTTCCCGCGTCTCGCGTCTTTCCTTCACGACGGGTCTTGTCTTCCGCCCCTGCGACTGGCTCAGCCTCTACACCGGGGCCGGCTACGGCAGCCGCACCCTCCTTTGGGAAGACTCCTCCGGATGCTGGTCCCGCGTCTCCGACCGCAGTCCAAGGGGCGTCGCAGCCGACCTCGGCCTTCAGTTCCGCCTCCGTCGCATTCGTCTCACCCTCGGTGTCTCCACCACCGCCTTCCGCCGCCTTGACGGCGAAATCGCCGTCGGTTTCTGCTTCTGAAATGAACGGCTCGCGGGTTTCTCCCACGAGCCGTTCCTGATAAATGTGTTTGTCTTGCTTTTCGTTACACAAGCTTCGGGGCGTTCTGGTCAGGAGCCTTGAAGAGAATCATGAAGAGGAGCGCGACCACGAGGGCGTAGGCGGCGAAGATGTACCAGCAGGCGCTCCAGCCGTCGAGGCCGCAGGCGAGCTCGTTGCCCATTGTGAACACGCGTTCCGCACCGTCGATGACGACAGTTTCGGTGTGGGTGAACCGGTTCACGATTGCCTGTGCGCTGAGAGTGCCCACCGTCGCTCCGATTCCGTTGGTCATGAGCATGAAAAGACCCTGGGCGCTGTTCTGAACCTTGCCCGAGGTGCGCTGATTGACATAGAGCGAGCCGGAGATGTTGAAGAAGTCGAAGGCGACTCCATAGACGATGCAGGAGAGAATGAGCATCCATACGCCGCTGCCCGTGTCGCCGAGCCCGAACAGCCCGAAGCGCAGAACCCATGCGAACATGGCGATGAGCATCACGTTCTTGATGCCGAACTTCTTCATCGCGAACGGTATCAGAAGGATTCCGAGAGTCTCGGCAATCTGTGACACGGAATATATCGCGGTAGCGTTCTTCGCTCCCCATGAGTCCGCGAAGCCTTCAAGACCCTGGAAATGGGAGATGAAAGGCGTAGCGTAGCCGTTTGTAATCTGGAGCGCCACTCCGAGCAGCATCGAGAAGATGAAGAAGAAGGCCATCTGCTTGTCCTTGAACAGTTTGAACGCGCTCAGCCCGAATGCGTCGAAGAGTGACTGCTTTCCTTCTGCCTCGACTTTCTTAATCTTCGGCAGAGTGAAGCAGTAGGCCACGAGGACCAGACCGATTGCTCCGGAGATTATGAACTGATGGTAGGTGTTCTGGAATGAAACTCCGGCGGAAGTCTTGCAGAAATTCATAATCCACATGCTTGCGATGAAGCCGACCGTTCCGAACACGCGGATTGGCGGGAAGTCCTTCACGGTGTCATAGCCGTTCTGTTCGAGTATGCCGTATGCCGTCGAGTTGGAGAGGGCGATTGTCGGCATATAGAACGCCACGCTGAGCGTGTAGAGCGCGATGAACACAGGGAAGCTGAATGTGCTTGAAATCAGTGCCGTGAGTTCGGAGCCCGTCGCTCCGGTCGCTATTGCAGCCGATTCCACCCCTGCGGCATAGAGACCCGCTCCGAGCATTGCCGCTCCTGCGATGAATTGGCAGAGCGCCAGCGACTTGGCCGCTCCGAGCCATTTGTCGGCCACGATTCCCATGAGCGCCGGCATGAATATGGAGACGATTCCCTGCATCGCGTAGAACAGTCCGATTTTGCTGCCGAGTCCCACCTGAACGAGATAGTTGCCCATCGAGGTCAGATATGCTCCCCAGATTGCCCATTGGAGGATGTTCATCACAATGAGCCTGATTTTGATGTTTTTAGCCATTTGTAGTCTTTTTTGTTGTCTTTTAATGTGTTATGGATTATTGTGCGTTAGTATAACCTTTCGTACGCCCACGCAATCGGGCAAAGGTACAAAAAGTTTTACTATCTTTGACGGCGATTTGCCCGACAATTTTCAGGTTTTGCGTGGATTCGGAGATTTTGTGATATGCCCGGGCATATAACCATAAGGTCATATATAATATATAGGGATACATGACATTCAGACTTACAGCGAAAGACCCCGGTTCATCGGCGAGGTGCGGCACGATTACGACAGACCACGGTACGATTGAGACGCCGATATTCATGCCCGTGGGGACGGTAGGTTCCGTCAAGGGCATCTACCACAGGGACCTGGTGGAGGACATCAAGGCCGAGATTATACTCGGCAACACCTACCATCTCTACCTGCGCCCGGGTCTTGAGATTCTCCGCAAGGCCGGCGGCCTCCACAAGTTCGAGCACTGGGACAGGCCTATTCTTACCGACAGCGGCGGATTTCAGGTGTTCTCTCTCACGCAGATGCGCAAACTTACGCCGGAAGGCTGCACTTTCCGCTCGCACATCGACGGGTCGAAGCATACTTTCACTCCGGAGAACAATGTTGACACTCAGCGCATTATCGGAGCGGATATAATGATGGCGCTCGACGAGTGCTGTCCGGGCGACGCGCCTTATGAGTACGCGAAGAAATCGCTGAAGCTCACCCAGAGCTGGCTGGAGCGCTATCTGAAGCACTTTGACGAAACGGAGCCGCTCTACGGCTATTCGCAGACGGTCTTTCCGATAATCCAGGGCTGCGTCTATCCGGACCTGCGCCGGGCAGCCGTCGAGCACGCCGCGAAGTTTGACCGCGAGGGCTATGCCATCGGGGGGCTTGCGGTGGGGGAGCCGACGGAGAAGATGTATGAGATGCTTGAACTCGTGTGTCCGATTCTGCCGCAGGACCGCCCGCGCTACCTGATGGGCGTGGGGACTCCGGCGAACCTGCTCGAAGGCATCGCGAGGGGAGTGGATATGTTCGACTGCGTGATGCCGACCCGCAACGGACGCAACGGGATGCTGTTCACGTGGAACGGAATCATGAATATGCGCAACCTCAAGTGGGCCGACGACTTCTCCGAGCTCGACCCGAGCGGAAGCTCGTTCGTCGATCACTACTACACGAAGGCATATCTCCGTCACCTCTTCATCGCGGGAGAGATTTTCGCCGCGCAGATAGCCTCCGAGCACAATCTCGCGTTCTATCTCGACCTTGTCCGCGAAGCCCGCAGGCACATTGCGGCGGGTGATTTCTCGATGTGGAAGGA